>OBJA01000019.1_pt1 | contig 164584 bp, 151 predicted proteins | sample 1519751 | NCBI WGS metagenome assembly OBJA01 (sample SAMEA3881238, study PRJEB22517) | soil metagenome | biome: lake sediment; feature: soda lake sediment; material: sediment, water from around vicinity | place: India | collected 2013-12-23 | depth 3 m
TGGAGGTGTATGTACAACTTCATTGGTTTTATCATTAATGATGACTGTTCCAGGAAGTTTTCTTATGCCGCCTTTATACGGTTCGATGACATTTTGGATTTCTACAAGTATATTTGTACTTATAAATCCTTTTTGTCTCATGACTAATAAACCACGATCTATTGCATGCTTATAATTGATTACTTCTTTAGATTTTCCTCCAATAGGTGTTTTTGAAACTATCTCCTTAAATATTTCATCATAGGTCGTCATAATATTTTCTATAGCTGATGAATCTTTTGACTCACTTAGATTGATTAAACTCAAAACGATTCCAGGATTTGGAAGTATTTTTAGTATCCCTTTTAACTCGCCTATATGATGATTTGCAGTATTTAATTCTTTCAATATGTCTACTTCATTTAAATCTATATGAAAAGGAAGTTTATTCACAACATCACCTCGTGACCAATAAAATATAATTTTTATCCTCGTAATCATATTATCACAGGAAAATAGTCACGTCAAGGCTTCGAGGATATTTTTTTATATATTTTAGTCACGAGCTCGTTACACACTCGATACATTAGGAAAAATGTTGTATCGGGTTGAAGTGATATAATTTTTGAGAATCGATGTTCTCACACTCAAGAAAATATATGCATAAAGCATAGTTTGACATTTCCACATTGATTTCGATATGTTTCCACATTGGGCAAAAAGCAAAAAAAGAGGCATTTAACCCTATTTGAAGGGATCAGATGCTTCTTGTTCTATTTTATGAATGGCTTTGTTAAGTAGTTTTTAAAGAAAGCAATGTGATAGACTCAACGTGAGAAGTTTGAGGGAACATGTCTACCGGAGCCACCCTCGATATTGCATAATTATTGTTAATCAAATACTCCAAATCCCTTGCAAGAGTAGCGGGATTACATGATATATACAAAACCTTTGGAATCTTCATTTTAAAAATCATATCAAGAAGTTTGCTTGAGACGCCCTTTCTTGGCGGGTCGATAACAATCATATCAAAATTAAAATTTTCCCATTTTTGAATCACTTTATCAACATGACCCACTTCGAACAATGCGTTTCTTACATTATTTATTTTCGCATTCTTCTTAGCGTCGATGATCGCTGATTTAACAATCTCAATGCCAAACACCTTATTCGTCTTATCCGCTAAAGATAAAGCTATTGTTCCAATCCCGCAATATGCATCAATTACTCTTTCGTTTCCTGAAAATCTTGCAAATTCAATAGCTTTTTTATAAAGTCTTTCTGCTTGTAAGGTATTAACCTGAAAAAAAGACCTAAAGCCGATTTCAAATTGTTTTCCTAGTAGTTCGTCACGCAAATAGTCTTTGCCAAACACTAAACGGATCTTTTCGTCTGATAAAATGCTTTCATCCAGTGTTTTGCTTACGCCGATTCCTTTTACTTCCGGAACAGCTTTAACAATAGCGTTAACAAACTCATTCTCATGTGGCAAAACTTCTGCACCTATATTAAAGAGAATTACGATTTCCTTATACTTATACGACTCTCTAATAACAGCGGATTTTAATACACCTTGCCCAGTTGATTCATTATAAGCCGGGATTTGATATTGATTAGCCAAGTTCCTGATTAAATTTAAAACTTCAAACGATTTTTTTTGCATGATATGACACTCTTGCAAATCTACCACGGTATGTGATTTCGATTTAAAAAACCCCGCTTTTACTCCCTTTTCACCTTCAGAAAACTTTATTTCGACTTTATTACGATAATGATAAGGTGTAACCATTGAAATGATATCTTCAACCTCAACATTATTTACATCAAGTTTTTTTAACATCAACTCTAAACGATACTTCTTAAAAGCTGTTTGAACATCATAATCCATGTGCATTAATTCACAACCGCCACATTCATAAAAATGTTTACATTTAGGCGCTTGTCGATATGGACTTCTATTTAAACGTTCAATTACCTTTCCGAACCCGAAACTCTTGCGTCTGTCAACAATCTCAATTCTCGCCGCTTCTCCTTTTAGTAAATCCTCAACAAAAACAGTGTAACCATCTTCTAACTTAGTTACACCAAATCCATCATGAGTTAAATCAACTGCTCTAACAACAAAAAGATTATTATCCGACATTATTCTTCCTTTCTACGGTTTCTAGCAAAAATCCACATAAGTCTCAATTTATTATAACACATTTTCTTAAAACAATGTTCAAAATAAAAAAATAAAGCCAGGTTTACTGGCTTTAAATCTCGAGATATGATTTCCTCCGATAGTAAGTAAGGATTACAACCGCAAGTCCAATTGTACAAAACACATACAAAGCAACAATTGATAATTGGGAAATAATTACCCCAGCCAATAAGGAGGCAAATGGAATTAATGCTTGTGATAATACACTAGTTAAGCTGACAACTTTCCCCAATTGATTAGGGTCTACTTTGTTTTGCATAATAATACTTACAGGCACATTGAATGATGTGCTCGCAACCCCCATAAATAAGCAGGTTGCAACGGTTAAGATTAGAACTATATTAATATCTAATACATTCAAGTAGTATAAGATCATTATTGCCCCTAATAACCCAATAGCAATTCCAAAAATAACAATTGCTTTAAGTAAGCTTGGTCCGTAACTTTCTTTTTTTGGTCTTTGGGACAAAACTAAAGCCATAATAATGCTAGTTATCGAAAAACTTACAAGAATTACTGAATACCAGTTCTCAACAGATAAGAACCCACTAAATAAATAAGTTGATTCTGTTGCTAAACCATAATCGATAAAGTAAGGCATCCCATTATTGATTATCGGTACAACAAAGAAGTTCAAAGACAAAGCCATGAGTATTAAGGAAAACATCGGTTTATAATCAAACAAATATTTCAATCCCATCTTCATCTCTTGCAAGACTTTAGGCTGTTCTACGTTGGTGTCTAAATGATTCTTGTGATCATACTTAATAAACATTTCCGTAATTGCCGAAATCAAATATGCCAAACCGTTCAAAAGAAATATTACATAAATATTTAACATTGAGAAAACAATCCCACCTAAAACAATTCCAGCAATATTCTGTAAACTCGCAGACCCGTGTAAGTAACTTGATGCTTGTTGGAGCTCTTGATTCCTTACTATAAACTTTAGTAATGAACCACTAGCTGGATTGAAAAACGCAGAATTAATACCCAATATTATATTCATAATAAATAATGCCAGTAGTTTTATGCTCGATGTCGGATCGACTATCAAGATGAGACCAACCAGCACAATCACAAAACCTCGTATAAAATCAGTGATATACATAATTCTTACTTTATTGATTCGATCAGCTAAAACCCCACCAAAAGGCATGCAAACAACTAAAACAATACCAGCCAAACCCAAATATAAACCCTGAACTAATGGTGCATTAGCATCACCATAAACGTCTTTTGCGATTCTTAAAACATATAAACTCATCACAAAATTGAAAAGTATATGTGCAACGTTTGATACTAATACACCATAGAAAAGTAAAGCGAAATTTTTATTCTTGAATACATTAACTTTCTGTTCAGACATAATCTCCCCTATTCCACTACAATCCTCACAATATCTCCGTCCGCAGATTTAACATTAACGATTTCACCAACAACACCCGAATTAATCATTTCAATCAACTCATCCACATCTAAATCAAAATCATCAGTATCAATCTTCATAATCTTTTTACTTTTTAAAAGTTTAGCAAACTCAATTGGAATTTCTATTCTAACTTGATCGCCATCATTGGAATCTACTAATATTTTCAACATTCTAAATTGATTCTTTTTTTGGAAAACTTGATTTTCTTCAACTGTTTCACTTGTTCCTGATAATACTGATAATAATTTTTCTGCTTGTTCTGGTGTAATGTCTTTTTTAGCAAGCATATCTAAAACTTTCATTCTTTCTGCTTTTAAATTGTCATTTTTCATTTTGATTAACTCTCCTTTATTTTAGTTTAGCTAATAGCTTAGTTGCTTCTTCAACTGAGATTTCACCATTATCTATCATTTCTAAAATCTCAATCTTTGTTTTAGGTGTTGGACTATTGCCCTTTTCCTTTTCTTTATCTTTGTCTTTTTCTTCTTCATCACTTAAATCTTTGCTATCAACTTGATACCCTAAACCCACAATTACATCATCAAGCATTTTTTTAATTGTCGGATATGAATATCCCATTTCTTTTTCAATGGCTTTGATACTACCACGATTTTTTACAAAAATTTCTATAAAATACAGTTTCTCTGTGTCTAAGTAATTAAACTTGGATAATGTGAAATTTCCTTTAATTTCTGTTGAGCAATTAGTACATGAAAGCGCCACAACTTCTAAATCGTGATGACAAACTGGACAATCAGAAATCACTGGGTACTTCTTATCAATATGCTTTCTTCCTTTAAAATTTAATGATTTTTTTACTTCGTCTTCAATACTTCTTTTTAAATCATCTTTAAAATCAAATTTCATAATTATCTTCTCCTTATATAGTTTTTATAATAATTTTTTCTTTTGTAGAGGTAAAAACATCTACCTTTATTCCTTTGCTGCTAATCATTTTGATTAACTCATCCTTTGAGAAAGGAATATTCATTTTCTCATCTTTAACAAACAGAAGAATGAACTTAGCAAAAAATAATGGGATTGGGAAAAAGAACAAGAACCTTAAGAAACGATTAACTCCTTTTTCCCCTGGTACCACAATCTTTAGTTTTAAGAAGTGTGCTTTGTTAGTAAATCTTATTTGATAGTTATCTGAATATAGTTGTTTGTAAGCTTTTTTTGGTTTCATTTTGCCTTCTTGTAGCAACTGTAATATTTGATCGTTTGTATAATTATTTTGACGATTCATTAATAACAATAGCAATCCGAACCCTAACACAAATCCACCAAAATCGAAAACAAAAATATCTAAAGCACTTGTATATCGATCTAGAGGTATTGTTTGTAGCAACTCATCAATAGTAGCTGTCAACAAACCAACTACTAGAACTTTTAATATTGATAATCTCCAGTATTTAGCAGTAAAAAAGTAGGAGATTCCAAGAATAAAATATTCAAATATGTGAGCTGATTTTCTAATTAAAGTATGCAAGGTATCGATACTAATATTGTTATCGACAAATGTTGTATCCAATATTTGTTTAACACCAACACTTAAACTTGAACTGATTTCTCCCGATGATGTTCCGGTTAATAGTGACATCGAGAAAATAAAAATTGTGATTAATAATGATACGGAGAGACTTATATATTTTTTGATCTCGTTTTTATTTTGAGTATTCTTTGCCAGCATAGATTTTCTCCCAGTAGCCAGTTGGTAAAGAATCAATTACCAATGGTTTAGATGTATCATAATCATTCTGTGTATTTGTTAATTTTTTCATAAAACTTTTCATATTAACCTCCTAATAATCTCTTTTTTTACATTGAGAACATTTTTCTGTATAAAGTTGATCCCAGTACTCTGTTGGGCAAACACCATATGTATAAATCCTGATCAATTTGTCATTACGATTTTTCATTTTGAATTCCCCTTTCAAATAAATACTAATTTAAGTGTTGGTTGTAATATTTGATTTTTTTCAATAAAGTAATTAACTTTTTCAACTTACACCTTAATTATATCAATCTTTTTTGTGTTGTCAACAACTTTTTTTAATTTTTTTAATAAAATAATAAAAAAAACCAATTTTTTTGGTTTTTTTGTTTGATAAAATTAATTTACAGTTTAATTTATAGTCTTTCTTTAAGTTCAAAGATTAAATCTCTAATGTGTGCAGCTTGTTCAAAATCTAGTTCTTTTGCATAAACAAGCATTTGTTTTTCTAATAATTCAATATTTTTCTGAACTTCTTTTTTAGTTAACTTGTCGTAATCAAAAGTATCAAGATTTGCTTCTGTCTTTATTGATATTGATTCAGGTATATTCTTTAAGATGGTTTTAGGAGTAATATTATTATCAATATTGAACTGTTGTTGAATCGTTCTTCTCCGGTTGGTTTCATCTATCGCTCTTTGCATTGACCCGGTGATATTAGTTGCATACATGATAACGTGTCCGTTAACATTTCGAGCGGCTCGTCCGATTGTTTGAATTAAAGATTTATCACTTCTTAAGAAACCTTCTTTATCAGCGTCTAAGATTGCGATAAAAGAAACCTCTGGCAAATCTAGCCCTTCTCTCAACAAGTTTATTCCGACAAGAATATCATATTCACCAAGTCTAAGTTTTCTTATAATTTCCAATCTCTCAAGAGATTTAACTTTAGAGTGTAAATATCCCACTTTATAACCTAATGATTTTAAATGATTTGTTAAATCCTCACTCATTTTAATTGTCAGTGTCGTGATAAGCGTTCTTTCACGCATTTTTATTGTTTTATCAATCTCAATTAACAGATCATCTATTTGGTGCATTGAGTCTCTGACTTCAACAATCGGGTCAACCAACCACGTTGGTCTAATAATTTGTTGAATAACGTGTTCACATCTTGCTAACTCATAATCGCCTGGAGTAGCAGACACATAAATAACTTGATTTATTTTTTGATTAAACTCTTCAAAGTTTAATGGTCGGTTATCTAGAGCGCTAGGCAAGCGAAAACCATAATCTATCAAAGTTTGTTTTCTTGATCTATCGCCATTAAACATACCCCTTACTTGGGGAAGAGTAACATGAGACTCGTCAACAATTAGAATAAAATCCTTCGGAAAAAAATCAATTAGAGTCGATGGTGTTTCTCCCTCTTCTCTAAGGGCTAAATGTCGGGAATAATTTTCAACCCCAGCAACCGACCCCATTTCTCTAAGCATTTCCAAATCATAGTTTGTTCTCTGTTCGATTCGTTCCGCTTCTAGCAATTTATTATTATTACGGAAATAATTAACTCTTTCATCCAATTCCTCTTTAATTCTTCTTAAAGCCTCTTCTAACTTATCACTATCTGTTAAGAAATGCGAAGCTGGGAACAATGATAAAACCTCATAGTCTTTATATATCTCACCACTAACAATATTAAACTCTCTTATTCTTTTTACTTCATCAAAATCAAACTCTACTCTAATACCTTTTGTTTTTTGATATGGCGGTAAAATTTCGACAACATCTCCTCTTACCCTAAAGCTACCTCTAACAAAGTCTATATCGTTTCTCACATAAAGAATATCTACTAGTTTATTTAACAAAGTTTCTCTTGTTAAATTCTCTGCCTTTCTCAATGTAACCATTCCCGCTTTATAGACTTCCGGATCACCAATTCCATATATACAAGAAACACTGGCAACTATAATGACATCAGCTCTTTCAAGAAGTGATGAAGTCGCTGCGTGGCGAAGTTCATCAATCTCATCATTTATCGATGCGTCCTTTTCAATATATATATCAGCTCCAGGCACGTATGCTTCTGGTTGATAATAGTCATAATATGATATAAAGTACTCTACACGGTTTTCTGGAAAAAGACTCTTTAACTCTGAATATAATTGACCTGCCAATGTCTTGTTATGAGCAAGCACTAAAACTGGACGATTTACCGCCTCAATTACATTAGCAACTGTATAAGTTTTACCAGTACCAGTAGCGCCAAGCAACACCTGTTCTTTAACCCCAAAATTCAAGTTATCAACAAGTTCTCTAATCGCCGTTGGTTGATCTCCAGTTGGTTGATAATCAGATTTTAAAATGAATTTGTCCATACACATCACCTTGTATAAGTATATCATATTATTAAATCAACTGGTTATTTATTGAATAAATTGTTAAAATAGAAACATGGAAAAATCACTTAAAACCTTACTGGTAGGTATTAACTCCAAATTCATTCACATTAATATGGCAATTAGATATTTGAAATCTAATTGCGATTTTCCTGTTGATTTCGTTGAGTTTACTATCAAAGATAAAATTGAAGCGATTACCAAAAGTATCATCGACAAAAATTATGATGTGATTGGCTTCAGTTGTTATATTTGGAACATTAAAATGATTAAATCAATAGCTAAGCAAGTAAAAAAAGTTAAACCATCTTCAACAATTATTTTTGGTGGTCCAGAGACAAGTTATGATAATGAAGAATATCTATTAGAGGGAATTGCTGACTATATCATTATCAACGAAGGCGAACTCGCTTTTAATCAATTGATGCGTGTATTGCATAATAAAAATGACATAAGAAATGTCGACAATCTTAAGTATCTTCAATCAAACTCAGTTAAAGTTAACCAATTATCAAATATTAAAAACTTAAACTCTTTAAAAAGCCCCTATTTCTTTGAAGAAGATATTGTTCATATTAAAAATAAAGTTCAGTACCTGGAACTTTCAAGAGGTTGCCCTTATAGTTGCACTTATTGTCTAGCATCCCTCGAAAAGGGATTAAGATTTTTTGATATTGATTATGTTTTTAGTGTAATAGATTATCTAGTTAAGAATGGCGCTAAAACAATAAAATTTCTCGATCGTTCTTTTAACGCTAATAAAATCTTGGCATTAGATTTCTTTAAGAGGTTAGTAGAAAAAGATTATGAGAATACTATCTTTCAGTTTGAAATCAATGGCGATGTTTTACATCAAGAAATCATTGATTACCTTAAAGATAATTTAAAATCTAATTATATTCGTTTTGAACTCGGTATTCAATCAACTAACCCTTTGGTGAATCTCGCAATTAAACGCAAACAAAATACTAAGACACTCATAGAAAATATCAAACAACTACAAAACTCTCAAATCATTCTTCATTTGGATCTGATAGCCGGCCTTCCTTTTGAGGATTTAAATAGTTTTAAGCAAACCTTTCATCAAATTTTTTGTCTTTTCCCAAGCGAACTCCAGTTAGGTTTTTTAAAACTTCTAAAGGGCACAAGCATTAGAGATGATGCAAAAATACACCAAATTAGATACGATGAAGAACCACCATATCAAATAATTGATAACCAGTACATTTCAAAAAATGACTTGGAAACTATTCATTTAGTAGAAGAAATGTTGAACATTTATTGGAATCAAGGCTTCATGAATAACTCAATTAAAACAATCGTAACTTATTGGGAGAATTTTTTTGACTTCTTTGATGAACTTGGTCAATTTCACCTTGATAATGGTCTATCATTCTCTCGTTACCAGTTGTCAGAATTATTTGTCAATCTTATTAATTTTTTAAAACAAAAACAGATGTTGACTTCAGCAATCGATGATTCGTTAAAGTTAGACTATCTGCAATACAATAAAATAAAACCAAAAATATACTGGGACAAAAACATAGACAAAAACAATATTCTGAGAAACTTCTTTGAGCTTAACAAAGACTTCAGCATTGATAACTTATATAAATACGGTTTAGTTACCTCTTATGCAAATGGTTATTTAATTACTATTTTTTCACCAAAAACAAAAGTAATATATTATTTTAATAATCAAGAAATTAAAAGAATTAGTTAAAGTTTAACTAATTCTTTTCTTCTAATTCAATTTTGCCAAATATTCATATAAATCGCTTGGTTTAATCTCGATCACTAAAGATTGTTCTAAATCAATGTGTCCTACATCTAAACTTTTGGTATAGACGGCATAGCCCCCTTTACCTTCTTTTAATAAATCAACAGCGTGAACACCCATTTTACTTGCGAGAACTCGATCAAATGCACTTGGTGTCCCTCCTCTTTGGATATAACCTAACACAGTCGCTCTAGCTTCATAATTTGAGTTTTCTTGGATTTTCTTTGCCAGTTCAGAAACATTGGTAATGTGCTCAGCCACAACCACAATCAGATGTCTTTTCCCGACTTGTTGGGCTTTTTTTACTTGTCTTAAGATATCTGCTTCATTATAACCAGTATCTCTGGTTATAACAATTTCTGCGCCAGTTGCTATTCCCGCGAAGATTGATAAATCGCCACAATTACGGCCCATTACTTCAACAACTGTACATCTTTGATGAGAAAAAGATGTGTCTCGCAATTTATCGATTGCGTCTATCGCTGTATCTAAAGCTGTGAAAAACCCAATAGTAAACTCTGTTGAAGCAATATCGTTGTCAATAGTTCCAGGAATACCAATACAATTGATTCCCATCTCGTTTAAAGCCATAGCTCCTCTAAACGTTCCATCCCCACCAATACAAATTAGATTCTCTATCCCTAAAGCTTTTAAATTATCTACCGCTTTTTGTCTTACTGCTTTTTCCTTAAAAGAATCAAGTCGTGAAGAACCTAAAATTGTTCCTCCTCGATTCAAGATTTGGCCAACATCATTACGATTCAACTGCTTAATTTTCCCTTCAACCAAGCCTTTATATCCATCAAAAACACCATAAGCTTCAAAACCATAGTTAATGGTGCTTCTTACCACCGCTCTAACGCAGGCATTCATCCCTGGAGCGTCGCCTCCAGATGTTAAAACTGCTATTTTCATTTTAATCTACCCCTTTAATAATCTGATTTTATTAATAATATAAGACTGTTTCTGGTTTTTTATCTCAAAGTTACCTTCAACCAAATACACTAAACCTATTTCTAAACTAATGCTTCTTAATATCTTCGGAAATAAAACTGCTTCAAGGTTGTTATACTCATCTTCAAAAGTCACAAAAGCCATATTTTCATTAGTTTTTGTAATATGTTTTTTTATTCGGCTAAGGACTGCAACAAACTTAAAAAATCTCGGCTCTGTTTCTAAAACTTCTGAAAGAATTGGGTAATTATTTTTTTGGATAATATCTTTGAATCGATGAATTGGATGATACTCAAAATTTATTCCCAACATTTCTTTTTCCTTTTGTTGCAAAAACTCAAAATCGTATTCAGGATATTCAGCAAACTTAAACTCTTCTTTATTTCCAAAAGATATATAATTTTGTACGCTGCTGATATTATTAATCAAAGTTCTTTTGTTAAAGCCAAAACTTTCAAAAACATTCGCGAAAATCAGTGCTTCAACTACATTGCTACCAATATCAGAGGTTCTACTGACAAAGTCAACAAAACTTGTGAATGGTTGATTATATTGTGCATTAGTAATAGTTTTGGCTGTTACATCACCAATTCCTTTTATACCCTTATATGGGAAGCGCAAGTTTCCATTTTCAAATCCATAATTATCAGTTGATAAGTTAAGGCGTGGCGGCAAAACTTTGATTCCAAGCTTACGACATTCCATAATATATTTATTTGTTCCTGTCACTGAGCCTATTTGCGAATTTAATAACACTGATAAGAAGTAACTAGGATAGTTAGCTTTTAAATAAGCCATCCAATAAGCAACTAAACTATACGCTACTGCATGGGACTTATTAAAACCATAATTGGCAAACTTAACAATATAATCATATATTTGATTACCAACTTCAATCGAATAACCGGTGTTGATAACACCTTGAACAAACTTTTCTCTCTCTTTTTCAAGAATCTCTCGATTCTTTTTACTAACAGCTCGTCTTAGAACATCAGCCTCACCTAATGAGTAACCAGCAAATTTATTGGCAATTTTCATAATCTGTTCTTGGTAAACAATAATGCCTTGTGTATCTTTTAGAATTGGGATTAAATCGTCATCAATGTAACTGACCCGCTCTTCTTTATTACGTCTTTTTATAAAACTAGGAATGTTCTCCATCGGCCCAGGTCGATGAAGTGATATACAAGTAGCTATGTCATTAAACTCTGATATTTGCATTTGTCTCATAAGATTCATCATCCCCGATGATTCCAGTTGAAAAATACCTAAAGTATTCACTGCTTTAAGCAGTTTAAATGTTTTATCATCATCTAATGGGATTTTATAGATTTCAACTGCTTTATTGTCAAACTGTTTAATCAAGTCTAAGGTGTTAGTAATGATTGATAAGTTTCTAATTCCTAAAAAATCTATCTTTAGTAAACCAAGTTTTTCCAAATCTTCGGCTTCATACTGTGTTTGAAGCATTCCCAATAAACCTTTTTGAGTTGGGCAATAATTATGAATAGCGTCCTCAGTGATAATGACACCCGCTGCGTGAGTTGAAGTATGACGACATAATCCGTTCAGTTTAGAAGCAATTGATATTAAAGTATTAATCTCAGGATTTGATATATACTGCCGATATTTCTTAGGATACAGTTTTTGAAACTCCTCAATTGAGTTATTAGTTTCGGATATGTTGCTGGTTATATCCTCAATTATTGCATTAGCTGTCCCAAGAACTCTTGCGACGTCTCTAATTGCTGATTTTCCTTGAAAAGTTCCAAAAGTGATAATTGATACAACTTTATCATAACCATATTTATCCGCAACATACTGAATAATCTCGTCTCTTTTGTCATCAGGGAAATCCATGTCGATATCTGGCATAGTGATTCGCTCAGGATTTAAGAACCTTTCAAAATATAGATCAAACTCTATCGGATCAACATCAACTATTCCAAGAACATAAGCAACCAAAGAGCCTGCTGCCGACCCTCTTCCGGGTCCCACCAAGATACCTCTTTTTTTTGCATATAAAACAAAATCCCAAACTATTAAAAAATAATCCTCGTAGTTCATCTGTTCAATGACTGATAACTCATAATCGAGTCTACTTTGATATTGTTGATATTTATCGGTAAATATATTCTTTTGTTTTAATCTTCTTACCAAACCTTTGTTTGTCAACTCTTTCAATTTTTGGCCAGCCGATTCTTTGCCAAACTGGTATTTAGGTAAATGCAACTGATCAAAATCTATAACGACTTCACATTGGTTGATTATCTCATAAGTATTTTTTATGGCTATTGGATATGCACTATAGATTCTATCAACTTCTTCAATCTGTCGCAAATGTAAGCTGATATCATCAGATTCAAATAAGCCTGAATCTGCTTTGTCTTTTTGTAGGATTTTTTGTAAAATCTGTGATGCTACTTTATCCTCTTCAGCTAAATAATGAGTGGTTGTTAGAACAACAGCTTTACCATAATCTTGTAACTTCGGTGTGATTTTTATCTCAGCACTATAATTTCTTAAGTCTAGTCCCAGATATAAACTATCCAACACTTCAGAAATCTCATTATAGATAATCGTAGCTGCTGAGTCATTATCAGCGTATAAAGAATCGGAGAACATGCCTTTATCGCTAATTATTACACCAATAATACCCTCGTTGTGCTTTTTTAAAAAATCGGTCTCAATGTCTGCATTGCCATTGCCTAAGAAAGAACTTATTTTTATCAGATTATTATATCCATGATTGTTCTTTGCATAAAGAATAACTGGTTGACTTTCAAAACTCAGCCCTTTTAGCGAAACCTCTAATCCAATAATCGGCTTAATTCGTTTCTTTATGCATGCTTGATAGAATTTAATAACTCCATACATATGATTAACATCGACTAAACCTAAGGTTTTATAACCAAAAGAAGCGGCCTTTTCTACCGCTTTTTCGATATCAATTAAACTGCCGTTTAATGAGTATGAACTTTGTAAATACAAGTTAAAATTAATCATAAGGTTCACCAAAATTATTATATCATAACCTCAGTGAAAATAATCATTTTTTCCTGAAAAATAATACCGCTCCTGCTGCAACAAACAATAGAAAAAGATAAGGTAAAATGGGTTCAAAATCAAAAGAAACTATTTCTTTTTCTGGCTCAATAATAGTGAATTTAAAAGATTGATAAACCTCATTCCCCAGCAATAACTCAAGATGATAATCACCGGATTTAGTTATCTGATAAGTGCCACTGATAACTTGTCCATTAAGCTTGGCTGTCCCAAAAATTGTTAGCGTTACTTCGTTATATTCTTGTTCGTTCTCTACTCCAGAAACTCTAGGAATTATCTTAAAAGGTATAGTGATACTATACCCATTCACTCCGAAACACTGCAGTTGATATTTACCAGGTTCAAAAATCAAACCAGAATTATAGTAATTCCCATTCAACTGCATTGAAAAAGCGTTGCTATAAATCCGTAAGGGGTTCATAAATTCTGAGTTTTCAATTAATTGTGATTGAACTTCGCCATCATAAAAAGCTATGTCTGGCAGAATTGTAATAACTACTTCGAGCTCAAAACCATTTAATCCCTTAATCAACAAGATATTATTGCCTACAGTATCTATCAAATCGCCAATTACATAAAAATGTCCATTAACAAGCAATTCTCCTAAACTATAAAACTTGACATCACCAAAGTAAGCATCACCGTATTTTTTTCCCGTTATCATGTAATCAGGATATATTGTAATCTGAAAATCAAACTGATAGTTTCTTTCTTTAATCTTGATTTCATAATAACCTGGATATTTCAAGTCTATACTATCAACAACCTCGCCATTGATAACTGCCGTTCCTTGATACTGATATCTAAAACTACCGAAATGTGTTTCAGCAACAAATATCTCATTTTCTTCTAGCAAAGATTTATTATAGATAATCCTAGACCCATGAAAATCCAGAATAAGTCGGTAATTGTGATTATAAAAACCTGACGGACGTTGATGAAGAACAATTTTTTTTACCATATTACCCTGAAGATCATAAAGCAATAAAGCAGATTCCAAGTGTTTTGGCATTGTTAAGTGTTCAGATAGTTCATATGTATCACAGACAACAATAAAACTTTCTTCAGAAGCAATGCTTAAATATCTAAACTCATCATAACCATTGTTATCATAGACACTTTCTTTCAATAATACATCGGTTTCTTTATCATAAATTCGGATATAACCATTAGAGTCGTTGCTACTTATCACATTACCATATTCTACATATACTTCATCAAAACTATACGTTTCTATCTCTTTATAAGACATTGATAAACTAGTTATTTGAACAACCAAAAAAAGCAAAATTAATTTCATAAAAAAACCCCCTTCATGTAATAAATACTACATTTAAGGAGGTTACTTTCTTTTTAGTTATAGTAAAGCTAATGTGTCTCTGGCAATCATCACTTCTTCGTTAGTTGGAACTACATAGACTTTGACTTTTGAATCATCTGCTGAGATTAGTCTCTCAACACCACGACAATCATTTCTTTCATCATCAATTTTCACTCCTAAAGCTGCTAAACGATGACAGACATTCGCTCTAGTTGTCTTAGCATTCTCACCAATTCCAGCAGTGAAGACAATTGCATCTGCCCCACCCATATATACATAATAACTTGCGATATAGTCTGCGATTCTCTTAGCTTGAACTTCAATAGCTAAAGCTGCGCGGTGATTACCCTTCTCAGCAGCGTCGACCAAATCTCTTGAATCAGATGATAAACCTGATAAACCAATATATCCAGATTGTTTGTTAAGATAATTAGTGATTTCTTTAGCAGACTTATCTTTTTTGACCATCATATACTCAATTACAGCCGGATCGATATTTCCTGATCTCGTCCCCATTGGAATGCCTTCAAGCGGAGTAAATCCCATTGAAGTATCAACTGATTTACCAGCTTTTACAGCACATAAAGACGCCCCATTACCGATATGAGCTACAACAACATTAACTTCTTCAGGTTTTTTACCCATCAATTCAGCAACGCGGTGAGATACATACTTATGAGATGTCCCGTGGAATCCATACTTTCTAACCTGATATCTTTCATACCAATCATAAGGTACAGCGTATAAATAAGCTTCCTCTGGCATTGTGTGATGAAAAGCGGTATCGAACACACCAACATGCTTCACATTTGGTAAAACTTCTTTAAACGCCTTAATCCCAATCAAGTTAGGTCCAAGATGTAACGGCGCTAAATCGACTATACTTTCAAGATACTCGATCTCTGCTTGTTCTAAAACAAGTGATTCAGCAATTTTATTGCCCCCATGAACAACTCGATGACCTACTCCAGAAATTTCATCAAAGCTTTCAATAATTTTTAACTCAATTAGTTTATTTACTAAGATATTTACTGCTTGTGCGTGATTAGCGATGTCAGCAGTCTCTTCTATCTTATCGCCATTAACTTTAATTGCAAAAACAGAATTCTTCATTCCAATTCTTTCCACAATACCACTTGTTATTAATCTTTCATTTGGCATTTCCAGCAATTGAAATTTTAGCGATGAACTGCCCGCATTTACTGCCATTATTTTACTCATTATTCTTCCTCACTCTATAAAAATCTATTTTTTTGAACCAATCATTCAACTGGCTAATCACCTTAATCATATCTCGCTCACTACTCAAGTCAGGTAGTTCTGTGACTAAAAATTTTTCTGGACGAACAAAATTTTCACCAACACTTTGCATAATAAAAATGCTTTTTTCATTATTTTTAAACAGCGATTTTGGTAAAACAATCATTCCAAAAAAATGCCAATAATCTTTTACTTCAAATATGAAATCTTTCAACCGATTATCAGCAAAGAAAACATTATCAATAACACTTATTAAAAATGAATCTTTCTTCAACAAAGAATTTGCATGTTTTATAATCGAGAAAATTTCTACGTTATTTATGCCACTGAAATCAGTAACTATTAAATCTGCACTAATATTTTTAAAAGTATTAACATCCTGACAATAAACATTATCTCCATACTCGAGCATTCCAAATAATGCTTGAGCTAAATTGCAAATTGCTGAGTTGATATCGATTCCTATTATTTCGATATTTTTATTTAGATTATTAGCAACACTAGTGACAAGGTTTCCAGTCCCTACAAGCGGGTCAAGAATCAACATATCATTCAAATTATATAATTTTTCCACAAGATAACTAAAGAAAATTCCTATACTCTCCGGAGTAATCATATCATTCGCAAAATTTTGATGTTTATATCCTTTTAGACAGGCATATTGAAAAGCTTTTCTAATTTCTTCTCGATTAAAATCAATGTCTGTTACCTCATTTATTAAAGCGAGAAGTCTTTTATCTAGTTCTTGATCGCCACTGTCAACTGAGTTTGCAAGTATGTTTTCGCAAGTTTTAACTAACCCTTCTAAATATGGAGTATTTAAGGTTTCAAACAAGATACTTGCCGACTCATCAAGTAGGTCAAAAAGTTTTTCAACATTTCCTTGATTAATCATGATATCACCACTGGGTATTTTAACATAATTATCATTTTTTGACAATAAAAACTGCTTTAATAGCTATATTTTGAGCATATTTTGCAACATGAATAAAAATTCATATAAAAAAGGGCTGAAATTGCTTGTCAACTCATACCCTTATTTTATTAAAGCTTATCTTTGACCTGGATCGTATGGAATTCCTTCTGCTTTAGGAGCTCTTGATTTTTTCGATGTAAATGCTAAAACAATTAAAGTAATAATATATGGCAAAGTCTTATAAAGATTATCTACTTTATTCAAACCAAAGCTAGGTAAAAATTGTAAAGTTGCTGCAAAAACAGCGATTGTCTTAAAAAACGAGAAGAACAAAGCTCCAATAAGAATCTTAAACGGTTTCCAGTTACCAAAAATCATTACCGCCAAAGCCAAGAAACCATAACCTAAAACATTAGGCTCATGATTACTGCCATTTGCCATTGCAAAAGCGAATCCGCCAATACCAGCTAAAAACCCTGATATCAGAACACCTATATATCTCATTCTTATAACTTTTATGCCAACACTATCTGCAGCTTGAGGGTGTTCTCCACAAGCCCTTAATCTTAAACCAAATTTTGTTTTGTAAAGAACAAAGAATGAAATTATGAGGATAATAATCGAAATTGGTGTTGTTAAATACAGATTACTGAAAAGCATTATGTTTACCCAATTAGGAAATGTAGAAACATCTAAGCCAAAGAAAGCGGCATTCATCACAATTCCTCTAGGCAATCTAATTGAAGAAACGCCCTGTGAAATCATTGCATAAGCTAATAGAATCGCAAACGCTGGAGCGAAAATGTTAAGTGCAGTTCCGCTAATTACTTGATTAGCTTTAAGCTTAATCGCCGCAAAACCTAGCAATAAAGAGAAAGCTGCACCACTCACACCAGCCACTAACATCGCAAAGAATATTACTAGTTGTGGGTGAGTTTGGCCAAGGGGCGTTGCCATGATACCTCTAGTTAGAAACAAAGCTGAAAACAATGATCCAAATACCATTATCCCTTCTAAAGCAATATTAATAATCCCGCTTCGCTCAGAATACATCCCCGCAAGAGCGCCTAATAATAAAGGAATTGCATAAACGATTGTTTTTGATATAAGAATAGCAAATATATCCATTATTCAACAACTCCTTTCTCTTCAAGCTGCCCTTGATTTTTATCAATCAACACCTCTTTTTTGGAAACTTGAGTGTTCTCATTTTGAGTTTCTTCTCCAGTTTGATTTTTTTGCTTTAATACTTTTCTAATAAACTGACTTACAATTAAAGCAAAAGCGCTGAAGTATATAATTACAGATAGAATAACCCCTGTCATTTCATAACTATATAAACCTTGTAATCCAGAACCACTACTCTCCAAAAAACCAATAAAAACACTAGTAGCTATTATAGCTAGTGGGTGAGAGTAAGCTAACAAGGCTACAGGTATACCGTTGAAACCCATTGTCAACAAACTTGTTTCAATAGTATATTGCACTGTCCCAGCCAAATAAACGATACCGCCGCCTAAACCCGCTAAACCACCACTTATCAACATCGTTAGAATAATTGTTCTTTTATCCTTTATACCTGCATATAAACTAGCGTTACGATTTAAACCACATGACTTAATTTCAAAACCAAATACCGTTTTTTCTAACACTATGTACATTATCACCGCAACCACAATAGCGATAATTATTCCAATATTAATAAACGAAGTATTAAACATCTGATTTAACCCAAAATCCGGTAAGATTGCTTTTGGGTTTGCAAAAACAAGATTATCAGTTCTGTTTGGTAAAACGGTATGAATTTTTGGTAAATTATAGAATAATAGGTTAATTATGTACAAACCTGCCCAGTTAAGCATAATCGATGTTATTACTTCATTAATGTTGAAAAAAGCCTTAAATATCCCTGGTATAATTCCCCAAAAAGCGCCAGCAACAATCGAAACCAACAATGCGGCCCACCATGGGAACTGCCATAAAATTGCAGCAATCAAAGCAAAGAAGGCTCCAAAAGTATACTGTCCAGTAGCGCCGATATTAAACAAACCTGCTTTAAAAGCAAAACCAACTGCTAATCCAGTTAACATCAAAGGTGCTGCATTATAGAATATTTTTGCAAAAGTTGTTGCACTGGTAAATGAATATGTAAAATAATTGCTTATCCCAATTAATGGTTTAGAATAGTCACTTTCTGCTTTAGCAAACTCAAGGACAAAGAGTAATAATATTGCAATTACAAACCCTACCACAATCGAGATTACCGATGCTAAAAATGTATATTGTCGATCTTTTTGTTTTTTCGGAAAGTTTTCGGAGGTTTTACTCAAAAATTTAAACATTGTTCTCTACCTCCAAATCTTTAAACTTATCTTGAACCTTTGCGCCAATCATGTATAGACCAACTTCTTGGAAAGTTGTTTCTGAAGGATCAAGTTCAGCGACAATCTTGCCATTATACATAACCAAAACTCTATCACTAATATCGAGAACCTCATCCAATTCTAAACTAACCAATAAAACAGCTTTATTGTTATTTCTTTCATGAATCAAAGTTCGATGAATGTTCTCAATAGCCCCTACATCTAAGCCTCGAGTTGGTTGAACTGCAATTAGAAGTTTTGAATCAGTATCAATCTCTCGAGCAATAATAGCTTTTTGTTGATTCCCACCGCTCATGCTTCTTACTATGGTTGTTGAGCCTCTCCCGCTTCTAATATCAAATTCTTTGATGAGCCTTTCTGAATGTTCACGAATTTTTTCTAGATTGATTAGGCCTCGCTTATGAAAGCCTTCCTGAAAATACTTCTTAAGTGCAAGATTATTCTCTAGTTTATAATCTAGTACTAATCCATATTTGTGCCTATCTTCTGGTATATGACTAATTCCAGCTAAGTTTCTATCTCTAATACTTTTTGTTGTAATGTCTTTACCTAATAATGATATTGAGCCAGAAGTTATTTTTTCTATTCCTGTTAAACCGTATATTAACTCACTTTGCCCATTACCTTCGATGCCTGCAATACACAAGATTTCCCCGGTTCTCACCTCGAAAGACACATTATTCACAGCGTTGTTCTTATGTAGTTTACTCGGAACTGTCAAATTATTAACCTTTAAAACAACTTCACCACTTTTTTTAGCTTCACCTTTTTTGATAGCTTTAATTTTCCGCCCCACCATCATCTCCGACAGCTCATTAATATTGGTATCTTTAGTATTAACAGTCCCAATACCTTTCCCTTTTCTCAGAACCGTCACTCGATCTGACACTTCCATAATCTCACTTAGTTTATGAGAAATAAACAGAATTGATTTGCCTTCTTTTATCAAATCTTTCATTATCTTCATTAGCTCATCAATCTCTTGAGGTGTTAAAACTGCGGTTGGTTCGTCGAAAATAAGAATCTCATTTTCTCGATAAAGCATTTTTAGAATCTCTACTCTTTGTTGCATACCTACTGATATATCCTCTATTTTCGCGTCAATATCTACTCTTAAATTAAATTTTTTACTTAAATCCATGACTTTTTTACGTGTTTCTTTTACTGTTAAAAAACCAAATCTTGTTGGTTCAGCACCTAAAATAATATTATCGAGAACGGTAAAAACTTCAACCAACTTGAAATGTTGGTGAACCATTCCAATACCAAGATTATTAGCGTCATTTGGATTCTTAATATTTACTACTTCTCCATTTTTTTTGATTTCTCCCTTATCAGGGGTATATAAACCAAAAAGAATACTCATCAAAGTTGATTTTCCCGCCCCATTCTCACCTAAAAGAGCGTGAATTTCGCCTTTTTTCAGCTTCAGAGTAACATCATCATTAGCAACAACTCCAGGAAACTCTTTTCTGATGTTGTTCATCTCAATTACATAGTTCTCCATTTAAATCCTCGCTTATATTATTAATTATTACAAAGCATTTTTCTTAGCCATATTATATCATATTTGTTTGTAAAAGAAACAAAAAAAAAGAAAAGGGTAAGCCCCTTTTCTTAATAGAAAAAATCTTCTTAAGCGTTATAGTTTACTGAAACTTTTGTAACAGTTGGTTGAACATCAATGCTAGGACTAACCTGAGCTGTTCCATTAACAACTTTTGCGAAAATTGCTTCATACTGTGCGATTGTAAAATTATCAAATCTCCAAGCTTCTGTGTTTGTTGGTAACCCGACACCATTTTCAGCAGCACCTAGTACAGCTGTTTGTCCAGCCATAGATGTTGGCCATTGTTTGTCAGCTTCATAGAAAGCCTCTAAAGCTTCAACAACTGATAAAGTTAAAGCCTTCATAGCTGAAGTAATGATTAAATCAGATTCTGCTTTTTGATCCACGTCAACACCGATTACCACTCCATTACTAGTTCTTTCAGCCGCGGCAACAACACTTATGTATAAAGCTCCACCACAAGCAAATACAACTTCAGTTCCAGTTGCATACCAAAGATCCATTTTTGTTTCCAAGTCTGTGTCAGGCCAGAAAACATCAGCATAATGATACTTAATTGTTACTGCTCCATTAGCTAGACCCAACTCGTTAGCTGCGTAGTCAGCACCTTGAACAAATCCATATCCGAAACGAACAACCGCTGGAACTGCCATTCCGCCAACGAAGCCTAAGCTTCTATATCCTTCTAAAACCGCGGCGTATCCAGCAAAGAATCCCGCTTGCTCTTCTTGATATAAAACGTTATGAGTGTTGTTTGCAGTTACAGGGTTATAATCTCCTGCATGTGGCTGTCCATCCAATAACAAGAAATACACGTTAGGATGTTGTGTTTGCATTTGGAAAATAGCCTCTTCGAATAAATATCCAGGACAAACTATGATTTTTGCTCCATTGTTTATCGCTACTTCCATAGCTTCAATTCTTGCGGCTTTACTATCTTCAGTAGGACGATAGTAAGCATAAGTCTTGTTGTTTTCTGTTGCAAATTGTACAACTCCGTTCCATGACCCTTCATTAAACGATTTGTCATCAATATTACCAACATCAGTAACAAGAGCAATCTCAAAACCAGTTGGCGCAGATGTTGTTTGCCCACCAGTTGTTGGTGAAGCAGTAGTTGGTGCAGCGGTAGTTGGCGCTTGAGTAGTAGTGCCGTTACATCCAACAAAAGCAAAAGCAAATAGTGTTAATGTAATTAAACTTAATACTTTTTTCATTCTAAATCCTCCCTTTTAACTATCTTTAATATTACCACAGCAAAACAAACATAACAACATAAAAATCAAAAAAGCAATGATGTAATTAAAAATTGGAAAAAACATATTTTTCATTTTACTTAAGTGACAAGCATCAGACTTTATGATAAGATAAGTTTGAGGATCAATATGAGAAAATCTATAATAAAACTAATAAAGAATTATCAAACAACAACTAAAGCTAAAAACCCAACTTGTAAATACTATCCTTCATGCTCTAACTACGCTATTGATGCATACAAGAACTATAATGTTTTTAAAGCCTCAATCCTATCCTTATGGCGAATCCTAAGATGTAATCCATTATCTAACGGAGGATATGATCCAATTCCCAAGTTTAAAAAAATCTATAAAAAACAACAAATAAAAAATAAATTCAACCCTTTAAAATAACAAAGCAGCTAATCATCGCTGCTTTGTTTTTCTTTATTAGTCATCGATTTAAAATCTAAGTAAACAAGAAATTTTGAATTATCGGTAATTGGAACAAAAACACCAACAAAAATCCAAATTAAAGTTAATATTCCGTAGTGAGAATAAAACGGAAGTTGAATATCAATTTTTTTCTCCTCCAAAAAATATAAAACTAAGTTACTTTCACCTACATTTGTTTCAACCTGGATAAAACTCATGCCATTTTCTGAAAAGCGATACTTCAGAACTGACTTGGCGTGATAATCGTTACTTTTTACTATTCTTTTGAAACTTTGGTGATTGTATAAAAAGAAATTCCCACTTTCAATTTCATAAACAATTATTCTTGACCCATCAACAATCGCCCAATCTCCAAAACCATAATTCAAGTCCATGATAAACAATTGTCCTTCATGCGCATGAAGTTCAATCAAACTATTTCTAAAAGGTTCAATAATTTTATCTTTCTTATCATTGAAAACTTGATATAGTCCACTAATATCATAATAGAAAATGGTTCTTGATTCCCGGTCATAAACTATGGTTCCATCAACATTCGCAAAAAATAAATCCTCATCTCCATAGAGATAATAAGTGTTTTGATTATAAAAGAATAGGGTTTGAGAAACCACAGCTAAACCCTCATATCCTAATGCTATCGGGTTGATAGTTTTTTCTAACTCTACTCCGATATTGTCAACAACATATAAATCAAAATTACTTGAGTTGACTTGATGTAAAATATACAACTCATTGTTTTCTCCAACAATAATTTCTAAATATTCTGTAGAAAAACTATAAACTAGATTCAATGCGTTATTATCAATAATGTATAAACTGTTCATATACAGAAAGAATACCAAATTATCAACAACAAAGAAGCGTTGGTTAAACATTGTGTCCTCAATATTTTCAACATATGGCAAAGAAAAACTGCTAAGTCTACTTGAGTCTATAGTTGAAATCAACTCAATTTTACTATCCCCATATAGATAAACAACTCCATCTTTGAAGAGAAAATCATTTACATCTGGTCTTGAATCTTGAGCAAATTTCAATGAACTCAGCCATTCTTGCTCATAATTCGTTTTAACATCAGCTGGAATATTATCAAAAACAAAATATCCAGATTTATTATTTAGATTAAATGTCTTTTCAATAGATGTCAGTGGAACTCTAACAAATAAACCAACTATCATAAAAACCAGAATGATTATCCATGGTACTATAAACTTCATTGGCCCCATTAATGAGATGTTTTCAAAAAAAGCCTCGAAAACTTTTATAAATTTCTTTCTAAACAAAAGAGCTATCAAGAAGAAAACGACTGTCAAAACCACACTCGTCAATATCTGCAGAATACCTGGTAGATACTTAAATATTGATAGAAAGAAATATAAAGGAAGCACTGTGATAAGAAAGAAAAGTATATGATTCTTTATTGCTTCTAATCGTTCAACTTTATCGATGAAAAACTGCTCATCGTCATTAACAACAAAATACAATAATCCCAATATAAGAATTAAAGCGATTAAGATTAAAACAACATATAGTCTTGAAATAAACCCTTGAAGGAAGAAAAGATACACAAAAAAATACGAAATCAAAGTTTGAAAACCAATATGAAGTATCGCCTCTTTTAATATAAAAGATTTATTGTTGAGATTTGTCAAGCAAGAATAGGTTAACATGACCAACAAAGGTAAGACATAAAATACAAACATGGTTTTCCTCCTATTTCTTATATATAATAACACAAAAGAAAATCTAAATTTAACATTTTTAACAAATTAATCTGAGAAAATTCTCTCACAAACAAAAATAGTTGCTACATCAAAATCAACTTCGCCAACAACTCCGTAAGGAATCATCGCTCTAGGTAAGGCATGTCCAAAATTAACATTATAAACTGCTGGTAGTTTTATCTCTTCACAAACATTTATTAAAATCCGCTTGTAATCATCATAATACATTTCATCATATGGTTTGCCAACAATTAACGCTTTAACACTGGTAAGAACCTCAATTTTTACGAAATAATCAAGAATTGATTTAAACCTAACTGGCAGTATCATTTCCTCGCTTGTTTCAATAAACAAAATCTTATCTTCAAAAAAGGCTTTATTAGGGATTAAACCATATTGATCATATACCAATCTTTGATCTTTGTATCTTTCTCCGGAATAAATATCATATAAACTTTCAAGACAACCTCCAAAAAATATCCCTTTAACTTTCCCTTTGCCAAAAAGTGTTTCATGGCCTTTAACTTCAATAGTCTTCTCAAGTTTTGTCCCTAAAGATACTAAAGAGTAATCCATTCTATTCTTATACCAATGTGGGCTTGAAACAACTTCATAAAAATTATCGTTTTTAAAAAACTGGCGATAACTATTTAAAGTATACGGCAGTATTTGTGGGCTGAGTTCACAAATGTCTGACAAGAAATTTAAGCCATAGTAAGTAACCAAACCCAGTTGATTAAGCATTAGATGATTGTTAGTTGAATCAGAAAAACCTATGAATACTTTTGGATGGGTTTTTACTAGATTAATAAACTCTTGATCTTCCATTAGAAAAGGGATGGTTTTGTAAGTATCATCTCCACCGATGGCACAGATTACTCCTTTGATGTTTTGATCTCTAAAAGCTTCTTTCAAATCGCTTGCTCGTGCTGCTGGATTACTTTTTAAATAATCAATACCTTTTAAGGCATTAGGCATAAAAACAGGGTTTAATCCTATCTCTTTTAGCCTTTTTACGCCTAAATCCAATTGATGTTTGCAAAAATCTTCACCTAATATTCCACTAGATAAGCTGACAATTGCAATATAATCACCACTTTGTAGTTTAGATGGTTTTATCATTTCACAACCCCTCTTCTCGCCCTCATTAATGGTCGTTTTAAGAACATTGATATGATAGATATTTTATCATAATAAGTTAATTTATTCTTCTGAAGAATGATTTTAATTGAAATGATTCTTTTGAAAACAAAAAGACTCCGTTTGGAGTCTTATTTGTGTGAATTTTGGTGCGGGCGACAGGACTTGAACCTGCACTCATAAGAACTAGATCCTAAGTCTAGCGCGTCTGCCAATTTCGCCACGCCCGCATGAAGATGGTGACCCGCAGGCGATTCGAACGCCTGACCCTTTGATTAAAAGTCAAATGCTCTACCGACTGAGCTAGCGGGTCTAAAAAAATGGCTGGGCTAGGTAGATTTGAACTACCGATCTCGGAGTCAAAGTCCGATGCCTTAACCACTTGGCCATAGCCCATTCTTTTAATAAACTGGGGCGACTGATGGGACTTGAACCCACGAATGTCGGAGCCACAATCCGATGCGTTAACCCCTTCGCCACAATCGCCATATAATTTTTCGCACTTACTAGTTTACTAAATGATATGATATTTGTCAAGAAATATCTTTTTCTAAATATAAAAAAGAAATTCCTAGTAAAAAACTAGAAATTCTCGCTATTTTTAGTAAGCTGCTATTGCTATTCCAAAACCTTTATTACCTAAGTGAACATAGAAAACTGGGCTAACATAGTTTGTTCTATATATCGCTACTTTTGGATAATTTTCTCTAACATAATCCTCTATTTTTTGTGACCACTCTTCATTGTTTAAATCGATAATATCTAAATAAACATTTTTGTATTTATCTGTATAATAATTAATTTTTTCTATAAAGTAATCCATACATGCAGTGTTTGTTCTCGTTTTCTTAACCAACTCAAGTTTTCCGTCAAGCATTTCAATAATTGGTTTAATTCGAAGAACTTTACCCAATAAAGCTTGAACCCGATTAAGTCTTCCACCCTTGAATAAGTGCATTAAATCACCCAAAGTAAATGTAACTAATGGTTCTTGGAAGACAGAATAGTAGAAATCCAAGACATTTTTAAAGCTTTTAGCAGCTTTTATTTTTTCTGCAATTAGTTTAATGCCATTAGCAACTCCGAATGACGCCGCTTGAGGAGAGTGAATGCTGATTTCTAAATTGTTGTCTTCAATCATTGTTTTTGCAATTAAAGCAGATTGGTATGTTCCACTAATTTTTTCTGATAATACCACTACTAGAACATGGGTATATCCTTCTTTTTTAAAATCATTTAGCAAATTAACAAAATCCATTGGTGATGGCTGAGATGTCAGCATTTTATGGCTTCCTGACAAGAATTTTTCCATATCATCTTTGGTTAATTGGCTTTCAAGGTACTCTTTTTGATCAATAATTACTTTTAAATATGCGGTTTTAATAAAACTGTAGTTCTTTAGTTCTTCTCTTGTATGAGTTGTACTGTCTATAAGTAAACCTATTTTTTCCATATCTTACCTCGCTCAAATATTACTCTATCACACATAACACTTTATCACTATTTATCAACAGTGTCAAGGCTTTTAGCCAGTCAATTTTTTCTTTTTTAAAACAAACCAGTCATAAAACTATCATATTTACTTTTCTCACCGTTTCAAGATAATTCTTCTATGCTATAATGAAGTAAAAATGAAAGACACTTTTTGGAGATTTTTATGTTTAATGAAGGTTTAAATCACAGTTTATCTATGTTTGATTTCTTGCATTTAATTACTTTAGTTTTTATAATTTTAATATTTATTATAGTCTACATCTTTAAGAATAAACTTTCCTCTACAATAAATGATAGATTATTTAGAATAATGTTAGGAATTATGCTTTTGGTTTTTGAACTCGGTTTTCATGTCTGGGTTTTTAGTAAAGGCCATTATGCAATTGACATGATTCCACTCACGGGATTTTGTGCATTTACAAATTTGATAACAGTATTTGCACTTCTAGCTAATAAACCAAAACTTTTTAACTATATTATTTACTATGCTTTAACAGGTTCTATGTTCGCATTAATCTTTGTTGATATGTCATATCGTTTTCCACATTTTCGGTATTTCCACTATTTTATCGTTCATTCTGGCTTCCTATTAGCTTCATTCTATTACCTAATAACCAATCGTCTCCCAATCAGATTCAAGTATTTTTTTAAAGCATCTTTATGTCTATTTTGTTATACATTTTTCGTCTTAATTGTCGATATCATTCTAAAAAAGAACTGGTTCTATCTATTTGAAAATCCAGTCAAAGAGATTTCTGAAGCAATTGGCAGCCCATGGTACACTATATTATGGATATTAACAATAGTTTTCTTAACTTATATTTGGTATCTACTATTAAATCTAATAAAAAACAAAATTCTTTCTAGCAAAGTTATATGAAAAATTTTTAAAAAAATAATGGCAACCAAGATTTGGCTGCCATTTTTATATTATTTATGTTCTTCAACGTATTTTTTGTGTTCTTCTACAATTTTTTCGATTAAGTTCCCAGGAACTTCTTCATAACGTACAAACGATCTTGAGAATGTTCCTGACCCTTGAGTCATTGCTTTTAAATCTATAGTATATTTTGTGATTTCTGATTCTGGAGCTTCTGCTACAACCATTTGGTATCCAAGAACAGACGGTTCCATACCCAAAACTCTACCTCTACGTTTGTTTATGTCACCTAAAACATCGCCTAGATACTCATCTTTAATCGTAATTTCAAGTTTATGAATCGGTTCTAATATTGTTGGTTTAGCCGTTTTGCAAGCCTCTTTAAAAGCAATAGAAGCAGCCATCTTGAAAGCTAACTCATTTGAATCAACTGCATGGTATTTTCCATCAGTTAAGATGCCTTTTACTCCAATAACCGGGAACCCTGCTAAAACTCCATGCTCTAATGTTTCTTGCAAACCTTTGTCAACAGCTGGGAAATAACCTCTTGGTACTGCTCCACCAAAGATTTCTTCAGCAAACTCATAATCAGATGCGGTATTAGGTTCAAATCGCATTACTACAACACCATAATAACCTGAACCACCAGATTGTTTGATATATCTTCCTTCTGCTGTAGCTGTTTGTTTAATCGTTTCACGATAAACAATTCTTTGATCTTCAGTTTGAAGTGCAACTTTAAACATATTCTTCATTTTATCAATAATATATCCTAAATGAATCATGCCCTGTCCACCGATTAGTAACTGAGATGTTTCTTTATTTCTAACTACCTCTAAAGTATTATCTTCCAATTGTAGTCTAGATAAAGCGTTTGATAACTTATCTTCGTCCTTCTTATTTTCAGGTTTGATAGCAACATACATTGTTGGTGTAGGTGAAACAATCTGAGGATAAATAATTATATTCTTTTTATCTGATAAAGTTGTTCCTGTTTTAACATCAGCTACCTTTGCCATAGCACAAATGTCACCAGCAAAGAAAGTTTCCATAGGAATTTGTGTTTTACCCATTAATGAGAATGGTTGAGAAGCTTTTTCTACACCTTCTTTGGTTGAAACATAAACTTCTTGATCTTTTTGCAATTTACCAGACTTAATTTGCATAATGTTAATAGTCCCAACAAATGGGTCAATTAAAGTTTTAAAAACAAACGCTGAAAATGGTTCGTCCGCACAATAACTTCTTTTTACTTCTTCATCTTTTTCGTTTTTCCCAACTACTTCATGACTTTGAGATACTGTTGGAAAATACTCGCGAATCATATGTAATAACGTTAATGGTCCAATATCTTTTAAGCTTGAACCAACAACAACAGGCACTGCTTCGCCAGCTTGAACACTCTTCTGTAAACCGCATTTGATTTCTTCCATAGTAAGTTCTTCGCCTTCAAAGTACTTCTCTAGAAGTTCTTCATCAGCTCCAGCAACTGCTTCAATCAAATCTTGTCTTAACGCTTCAACTTTTTCCATTTTATCTTCATAGATATCGCCGTCAACACAAGTGTTTCCGTCATAAATTCTCGCTCTTAAATCAACGATATCAGCAAAGCCGTTAAACTCATCACTTTTTCCTAATGGTAGACAAAAAGGAACTGCTTGCTTACCTAATTTTGTTCTTACTTCCTCAAGAACTTCATCAAACTTGATATTTTCTTTGTCCATTTTGTTTAAGAAAATGATTGCAGGAAGATTTCTTTTCTTGATTTCTAACCACATCTTCTCTGTACCTACTTCAATTCCGCTTGAAGCATCTACAACCAAAACAGCTGCATTAGCAACCGCTAAAGAATGAGAGATATCTCCTATCATTTCATCAGCACCTGGTGCATCCAAAATGTTGATTTTTGTACCCTTAAACTCTAAAGGTAAGATCCCTGTAGAAAGAGAACTAAGTTTAGTTTGTTCTTCAGGAGTGTAATCAGATATTGTTGTTTTCTTTTCAATACTACCCTTCTTATCAATCGCTCCAGAAACAAATGCCAAAGACTCTGACAAGGATGTTTTGCCACAACCGAGGTGGCCTAATAAAATAACGTTTTTTAAAGCATCCGCCTTATATTCATTCATTTAATAAATCTCCTTCCGTTTTTAAAACGCTTTCAGTCTATTACATTATATCATAATTGATAAAAAAGAAAAGATTTTAAAAAACGTTTTTTTTGTGATACTATAGCCCTCAAAACTTTCTTTTTCATCTAACATAAAAAAAATAAAACATTTGGGTAACCAAACGTTTTAACTTGAAAGAATTTTTATTAAACAATGGCAGGGGTGACAGGATTCGAACCCGTACAAACAGTTTTGGAGACTGTCGTGCTACCGTTGACACCACACCCCTAAAGCGACAATTAATATTATGATATATTTCTCAAAAATAGTCAAGAGAAATCGATATCAAAAACCGGGGTAAATTTCTTGTTTAATATCAAAAAAATAAAAGCTCGCTGAGCTTTTAATTAATCTGATTCAATCTTATCTACTTGATATTTTGTCCCTTGTAAAGCTTCAACAATGACTTTTTGCGAAACAAAACCATCAAATCTCACTGTACAATCCTCGGTTGATACAATCACATTTGATATACCATATATTTTCTTAAATATGCCTTCCAGTTCTTTTGCACACCCCTTGCAGCATATTCCTTTTACATGAACGGTTTTCATAAATATCACCTCATCTATATTAGTAATTATATTACTTATTTTATCCCATGTCAATTATTCCGCAAACTAGAAATAAAAAAAATCAGCCAAAGCTGATTATAGATGGTGGAGGGGGACGGTTTCGAACCGCCGAACCCGATGGGAGCAGATTTACAGTCTGCCGCGTTTAGCCACTTCGCTACCCCTCCACAATAAATTGCTATTACATTATAACAAAACAATTTTTAAAATGCAACTATATTTTTTTTAAATAAAAGTTGGAAAAAAGACTAAATAATATTTTAACTAAAAACAAATCAAAAAATCATTTTCTGTGTTATAATTTATTTGGTTTTACAACTATAAAGGAGAAAAGAAATGATTATTGCGTTAATAGCCCATGATAAGATGAAACCAGAAATGCTTGAGTTTGCATCAAAGTATAAATCTATATTAAGAAACCATAAACTAGTTGCCACAGGTACTACTGGTCATAGAATTATTGAAACTACTGGATTGAACGTTAGATGTTTTCGTTCAGGACCATTGGGTGGCGACCAAGAGATCGGGGCTGAAGTAGCCAATGGAAAAATCGATTTAATTTTCTTTTTTCGTGATCCCCTTACTGCTCAACCTCACGAACCTGATGTAACTGCTCTTTTAAGGCTGTCAGATGTTTATAAAATTCCTTTAGCAACAAATAGTTCTACTGCAGAATTAATTATTCAATCTTTAAAATAGCCCTATAAAAAAATATTGCCCCATCATTTTGATGAGGCTTTTTTTATAATTATCAAAGGAATAATCATTTCATCTTCCAACAAACCAGCATGTGTTGCTTTATGTTCGTGTTTAGCGTTTTGTAACTTAAAACTATAATTATCTATCGCAATTGCGAAGAAGTCACCTAAGAACCCTTCTGTTCTGGGGTTAATTTGTCCTTTTCCAAAAAGCCCTGATTCAATTAAATCTTTGCTTCTATACAAAATGAACTTATCTTTGAAGTAATTATTAAAGGTTCTTTCAAATCGATCGTAATCGCTGTTATTAACATAAAATGCCGTTGCCCTTGCTTCTATTGATGGTTGATTCAAGAACATCGAAGTTAAGTCCTTATACTCCCAAAGATTAATTCCAATTACATCTACCTGGCCATGATCGGCAGTAACTATTACAATCGTATCTTCGGGCATATTTTCATTCAAATGTTTAAAAGCTAAATCAATTTCTTTAATATGATTCTTAACCAACTCGTGTGAAGTCCCATACTCATGCATTAATGTATCTAACTTATCCCAGTATGCATAAACAAAATTACTATGATTATTGTCAATTGTTTTTATTACCGATTTAACTTGATCCAAGATTGTTTTAAGTTCTGGATTTCGAAATTCTGGAAAGATATCATGTGTTTTAATTAATTTATTGCTAGCATTAATTTTTTCATAGATATTGGTTATTCCTACATACTTCTCAGCTACATTGTAATCAAACTTATAGTCTTCATTATAGTAGTCTTTATTCAGAAAAAAAATCACATTCTTGTTTTCTTCTTTTACATACTGTTGCCACCCTAACCAAGCTGTAGCTACAGGCGGTTGACCAGTAATTGCCGTTGTCGTTGCAGCAACTGTTGTCGATGGAAAGACTGTTGTAAGATTATCTATGCGATTATTTAATAGAAATAGCGACTCATTTACATGTTTTTCTAAAATTTTGGATCCCATTGCATCGACCAAGTAAAAAACTACATTCTTATAGTTACCCTTTAAAACTTCATCTAAACAGCAAAGGGATTTATAATTTGGTTCTACATTATAAAACTTTAGGATAGAGTTAGTGAGATTCAATAAAGAATGGTTATAATCCGGAAATACGAGTTTTTTCATTTTAATCAAACAACCTTTCTTGTTTTAGATGAGAACTTAACTTTGCTATACAAATAGGCTCCTAGTCCTGCGGCTAAAACATTACTAGCTAACATCGCATACCATATTCCCATTGGGCCAAGATTTGTATAACGATTCGCTAATAAAATCAAAGGCAACCTTAAAATCCATAGCCTTGCAACCGCCAAAATCAAAGCCTTTTTTGTTTCTCCTGTACCTTGATATGCAGAAAGATAGTTTTGGAATAGCGCCATCATAGGCAAACCAATACCGATGTAAAATACATATTGTGTCGCATGATTAATTGTTTCGGGATCACGGCTGAATAATTGAACGATTATTCCACTAAATGGTAAAAGAATTATTATTCCAATAGTCATAATAATGACTGACATAATAATCCCTTGATTTACTGACTTCTTTGCTCGTGTTATGTTTTCTGCACCAATATTTTGTGCTATGTATATAGCGACAATCGACGAAATCGCTGACACAGGAAACATAACTAATGAACTAATTCGATTTCCTATATAGAATGCCGCTGAAACACTTGTTCCATACGCATAAATAAGCGAGTTTAAAATAACAAAGCCTACAGCTTGAATTGATTGCCCTAAGGAAGCCGGAATTGCAACATTAAAAATATCCTTTGCGATATCTTTCCTCATTTCATTTATTCGAAAATCTACTATAATACTCTTTTTTGATCTCAATAAAAAGAAAATTACAAAGGGGATTATTGACAAATGTGCTAACACAGTTGAAAGAGCCGCACCAACAATGCCCATTTCTAAAACCAATACAAGAACAGGGGTAAGAACTAAATTGATTAAAATACCAGCAGCACTTATTATAACCGGTGTTAATGTATCTCCGGTCGATCTTCTAATTGCTTCAAAACCAAAGATAAGAAACAATAGTGGCAACTCGAAACTTCTTATTCTTAGATAAGTTATTGCATATTCCAAGTCGCTCCCTTTAGCGCCCATTAAAGAAAGTATCACAGGAGCTAGCAAAAACGATAAAATTGTAAAAACAATTCCTAGAAACAAAGAAATAATAATTGTGTTATTAGCATATTTTTTTGCCGCGAACATATCACCTTTGCCAACGTATTGACCTATTAAAGCGTTTCCTGCCACACTTAACCCCATACCAAATGATATGAAAATAAAAAATATCGGCCAGGTTAAGGCTACAGCGCTTTGCATTGATGTCGCTACCTCTGCACCTTTTACTTGCCCCAAGAATATTCCATCTACAACATCATGAAGTGTTTTAAGAATATTAACAAGAAATACAGGAAAGCTAAGATACATTAAGCCTTTCCATATCGGGTTTTGATATAAAATTATCTGTGATTTTTGTTCTGCTTTTGAATTCATTATTTCACCAAGGATATAAAATATGGCGTACTGTATAATCAGTACGCCATAAAAATGCCTAATGCATTTATTATTTGAAAGTGGTGCCGAAAGCAGGAATTGAACCCGCAACCTACTGATTACAAGTCAGTTGCTCTACCTGGTTGAGCTATTTCGGCATGGTGGAGATTGACGGGCTCGAACCGCCGACCCTCTGCTTGTAAGGCAGATGCTCTCCCAGCTGAGCTAAACCTCCATTTGTCACTCGCATAAAGATTTTACTATTTATTACTTTTATTGTCAAGAAAAAAAATTTAAAATTTGGCAATTATTTTCTTACTCATTTTATCATAATATATATCAGAAATAATACTATTCATCTTTTTAATAAAAATTGTAACAACTAGCAAATCTGCACTACCCCCAAAACTGAGATTATGTTTTATGCAATAGTCAGTTAAACCTATTAGTTCTTCTTCATAAGATGGATTAATCTTACTAAAGATTTGTTTAACTTCTTGATAGAATTTAAATGATTTCGCTCTTTTTAAAAAGGTAGTATCATCGATGGTAGAAATATAATATATAAGCAATTGAAGTTTCGCATTTTTACTAAAATCGACTAGAAGTTTAAAACCTTTTTGAACATCAATAAATCCTTGTAGCGCCTGTCCTTTAACTCCGGTTAAACTATATTGTCGATAGGCATAGTCGCCAAAACTATCACTATCATAATTATCATCAATAAGAAGAAGGGCTGCAAGTTTCTTTACAATTGAAAAAATATTATCATTACAATTACGAGATAGCTTAACACCATATGCAGAAATAATCAGTCCTAAATTAAAAACAAGACCTTTGTATGCATTGATATTATTAGTTGCTCTCAACATATCTGTTTCAGCGCTTTTTCCTATTTTTCTAAGTTCTTCAACTAGGGTAAAATCTATACTTGATTCTGAAGATAGGAAAAACAAATCAATAAGATGGGGGATGATAGCTTTCTTGGCCATCAACATTATTTCATAATCCATATCTTGATGACTGCCAGCAGAAGTCGGAGTAACCAAACCAAATTTTGGTTCTAGATCAAGTTCCTCCATGATAGATTCATCAATTATTTGAGTTAATATACTTGTGTAATATTTCTTGACTTGATATCTGATGAGTGAAATAATTTCTTGGAAACCGTGTTTATTATTACGCCTACAAATTACCACATCGTCGTTGCAAATAATACATTTTCTTTTTAGATTTCTTGATAGTAATCCACTTTTACCGTAAACATCAATATCGATAAATCTTCCTAGTTCGTGTTGTTCTTCAATATTGATCATAATTGCTTTTACTTGGATTTCATCCATTTCGTTGTTTGCTAATACTATAAAAGGGCCGTCATCATTTTTGTCCGCAAGACAAAAAACATAGTCCTGATAATCAATTAAAAAAGAGAAAGCATTAATTATCAAATATGAAAGATTGCTGTTTTTGTCTTTGCCTGGTATGTTTGGCTTTATTGAGATAACAGTTTTGTAATCTTTCAAATAATTGTCAATTAACTTAGCTCTTTCTTCTCTTCCTATCAAAACACTTTGCAACTTATCCATTTCTAACTCTACGCAAACAATCAAGATAAGTTCCATCTCGATATTCTATATAACCAATTATCTCATCAGAGGTTTGAATTTCCTTTGGTACTCCTGTAATTCTATGGCTTAACTCTAGTAAATCACTGATTTCAAAAATTGGAAATGAACTATTTTTTAGTTTTTCTCGGAGATCGGTCCTTAAAGGGTTTATGCAAATACCTCTTTCAGTAATAAGAATATCTACATCACTTCCTGGGGTGGTTACAGTAAGAACTTTTTGTTTGATGATTGGTATTCTTGACTTGATCATAGGCGAAATAATAATTGTTATATCTGCTCCATATGCAATATCAGCGTGTCCGCCTGAACCGCCAATTAAGTTCCCCATAGAATCCGTTGTTACATTTACGTTAAAGTCCAAATCAATTTCTGTAGCTCCTAGGATGGTGAAACTTAATTGATTACATATTGGGTTTTCTTCAAAAGGATTGCCATACTCACTAGCGGACATTGCTAAATGATTTTTGTTTCTAGCAAATGATTTTACAGCGTCTAAATCAAAACACTGGACATCGTATAACTTCTCAAACAATTTTTCTTCTAGCATATCGACGTATGATTTAGTTATTCCGCCCGAAGCAAAAGAGCCTTTAATATTCTTTTTCTTCATTATATCTTCAACAAATTTAACGACTGCTAGAGATGTTTTTCCAGCGCCCGTTTGCATAGAAAAGCCATTGCTAATTACACCTAAATAATCCAGTAAATTCGAACAATCCTTTGCGATTTTTAAGCCGATAGGATCTTTTGTGAGTTCTGTTGTTCCTGAAACAATTCCAGCGCTGTCTCCGATAGAATCTACCACTAGAATAACATCAACGTAAATGCCGTCAAGTTGAAAACTATCAAGGTTTTCAACTAAATTATCTGTTACTAAAACAACTTTTTTAGCATATTCTAAATCGCTAACTGCATAACCCAAAGTACCACAAGCACTTGGTCCAATAGCGCCATACCCATTACCTTTTTTATCGACAGTAGGGCATGCTATAAAAGCGACATCCAACTTAAGTTCTCCGCTTTCAATCGCTCTTGCTCTTCCTCCATGGGTGTGCATAATTAACTTACCTTTTAGTTTGCCTTCACTAATAACATTGGCAACTGGTCCATTTATATAATTTGTATATACATTAGTAATGTTTTCATTAACTATCAGATCTATTAAACTGGTGTAACTTGGAAAAATTGAACTAGGTGCTAAATCAATATTCTTTAATTGTCGATTCTTTATCTCGTTAGCGACTAAAGTTACAACTTTATCTCCATTACGTAAATGATGATGAAATGATAATGTCTGTCCGTTTGTAATTTCCAATAAATCAAACACCTCAGAAATGCTACTGAGGGTAGTAATACATTGGGATTGTTGTTTCTTATTAATCAAACTTCTTTTTTTCTTGAGAAAATCTGAACTAGAAACAAAAGCCTCCAAATCATCTGGAATATATCTACCAACACCATTTAACATTAAATCACCTCACAATTAGATCAAGTTGTATTGTTTTGCATTATTAGTTATTTTTTTTGCTTTATCGATTATTGGTTTATCAATCATCTTTCCTTTGTATTGGAATGCGCCTTTATTCTCGTTTTCAATGCTCAACTTCAATATTTGTTTAGCCCATGTTATCTCTTCCTGACTTGGGGAAAAAATATGATTAACTGATTCAAGTTGATTAGGATGAATACAAGCTTTTGCTTTCATACCTAAGCTTTTTGCAAACTTACAATCTTCAATAAGTCCATTAACATTGTTGATATCTGTATAAGGTGTATCAATAGGGATTATCTTATTAGCGACTGAAGATAAAACTAGTTTTGATCTCGAAAAAAAGATCTCTAAACCTAAAGAAGTTCTTTCTACCTCTAAATCATTTGCCAAATCCTCTGCGCCTAACAATAAACCGAAAACTCTTTTGTTTTCGGCAAAATATTGAACTTCATTGATCCCCTTAGCTGTTTCAATTAATGCAATAATCTTGGTTTTATCCAAGTTTTCACTTTCTTCAAAACTGTCAAGCAACTGAATGGATAACTCGAATGTAGTTAAGTCCATTTTCGGTAACAACAAGTAATCAATTTTTTTAGTTTTAAGTAACTCCAAGTCTTTCTTAAACCAAATTGTATCAACTGGATTGGTTCTTAAAATCACTTTTTTTGGTAAAACGCTAGAGGTTTCTAAATAATTGTTAACTAGGTTTCTTGCATTATCTTTCTCAGTGATAGTGATTGAATCTTCTAAATCAAAGATAATGCCATCAGCAATAAAAACATCAGCGTTTTGAAGCATTGAAGGGTTGTTCCCAGGAACAAACAATAAAGATCTAAACATCTTCCAACATCCTTTCAATAGCAGTCAGCAATCTTGACTTAATAGTATAATCTAAAGCACCTTTATCAATAACAATGACATGTACATTTTTAATCTGTTTTTCATTAAGAGTATCTTCGATAGTTTTTAAGATCTGTTCATAAAAAAACACACCGACAATGCTATCGATTTCTATTTTTGTCACATTACTAGATTCAATTGTGATTAAGCAGTCATTTGACTCCTTGCTACCGGCAATACCCTTCATCTATTCACCTCTTATTTACTAAAGCTAAAACCCTGTTCATTTCATTTTTTACTATCATAAATCCTGCATCTACTCCCATACCTGGTTTAGCTAGGCATTGATTTGCTAAACAAGCAATCGCAATATTTGTTGTTACCTCTGCCGATATATTGGTTTCATTGCAGGTACCGCCACAATAACTCCCTATACCCACTTTATTACAATATATAATTGCTTCACAAGTATTATTAACACCACCCAAGTCAGGCGTTTTTATTTGTAACATATGGCCAGCTTTTCTGTCGGCAAAGTCAATAATATCCTCAAGAGTATTACACCATTCATCAGCAACAATCTCAAGGCCTGATCCTTTTTCATCCAATCTTCTTGTAAGTTCCGCCAAAGCAATGATTGTATCCTCTTTGTTTCCACCATCAATCGGACCTTCAATTCGGATTTTAAATGGTGAAGCTGTTTGCTCTAATACAAGAAGATAATCGATAATCTTATCAATATCATTATTAAAGGCGATACCAATTGTTCCATAGACATCAATATGTAAAATCGGACTATAGGTATCTTGAACACGATGTCTAATTATTCTATTCCTTAACCAATTAACATACTCTATCAATAACTCTCCATGACGACCTAATTTTTTGTCAACATTATTGATTAGTGCATGAGGTAATACATCAGCTTCTTTAATAATCATCTTATCAACATTATCGTATCGATCATCGCCACTTTGAGTGAAAACTGGAACTGCATCATACTTTGTTTCACTTATATTATACTCTTTTCGGACAATTTCCGCCATAGTCAGCCTTGAACTTTTAGCTGTCGCTGATAGCAACGCTTGTGTTAATCCATATCTAATTGCTGTATGTAATTTCTTACCCTCGATTAACATCCTATCAAATTTTTCAGCTAACGGTCTAAACTCATCGACGTTTAAACCAATTAGTAAAGGAACTATTTTTTCTTCCATAAAAGGAAGGTAATTATCAGCTAAAAACAAAGGATCTCTACCACCAGTACCAGAGTATTGTACAGCGGCACAATCGCCATAAGCAATGTCATTGTTTTCTAACACCAATTGAATAGAGATTGCTTCACCTCTTTGTCTAATAGTCTGAAACCCTTCTATTGTCGGCGTTCCAACATAGAAAAAGCCATCATTGATGGCTCCACTTTTTATCGCTTTTTGGTCATCAAAGAAAAACCCTGTATACGATTTTGATAGTACAACATTTTTAATTTTCATTTTTTACTTTTTCAACGGCCTTCCTATTAGTCTACCTTTACTAACTGAGTAAATATCATCCACTGTTAACTGAAAAGAAACTTCTCTATCTTCCGAATCGGCTCTTTCTTTTATTTTTCGATAATGGAAATCTTTTATTTCTTCTGTCATAGGTAATAATCCAAAATCAAGAATTCTTATTCTTCCTTGGTTATCTCTAGCTGGGAAAACTTTTCCCATATTATACTTGCTTGGAGCAAAAGGAATATCAAGCAATCCTTGTTCAAAAGCTCTGACTGTTCCTACTGCCAGATCATTTTCTCCAACCCGTAAAATAACATCAATAAGACATCGCACTTCTTTTTTGATTTGATTAATCTCTAACTCTAAATCTTCGCTTTTAGAAATAGTTTGATCTTTTAACATTTTTACAATAAATTTAGAAGCCTTAACCCCTAATCCATTCGCCTCCATTGTTGGAATACCAATGGATTCATGAGTAGATTTAGTTATTAACTTAGTCGCTTTTGATAAAGCAGCAACTGATGAACTATAGGATATAAGTGCCATTGCTTCTGCTTCATCTGAAGGAAACCCGCCCATCCACTGATGAAAAACAGTTGATATTTCCATATCTTTATAACCAAACTCGTTTAAATATTCGATTGTTTGCGATTCTAATGCATGAACAGCGGCAACATCTTGAACTAAGTTTCCGCCCATTCCATAACCAACAGTTATGTTCTTAACCCCCTGTTCAGCCGCTAGAAGCGCTTCAATAATCATTATGGTATTTGATATTGAAGGCGGAACTAAAGTTCCTGTTAGAGGACCAAAAGGCTCTCTATTAATCTTGATTCCTCGTTCTTCATAATAACCTACCAATCGATCAATATATTGCCAATTCTTAATTGAAACCTCGAGTGGAACATTTTTTGCATAAGGAATATTATAAGATATGCCACCACCCTCATTAGAAGTCCAACCTGATGCGTGAATAATTTCTGATAAAAGTCTAGCATCTGGAGTCCCATGTCTAGCTTGTAAAGGTTTGTTGACAGACTCAAGCACCTTTTTGCATCCAGAAACCCCATGATTCACTGCCGGAAATCCATTCAATAACGCTCTATTAAGAGCTTCAGATTCTTCAAGAGCTCTCTGGGCTTCATGATATCGATTATGTCTAGTATAACTATCAATTGTTGATGGTAAAAAATCAGCACCTGACTCAGATAGATAGTTCAATAACTTAATGTGCTCTTTTAAAACCGGCACACCTGCGCGCGGTTGAATCAAAGTATCCCCATTAGCTTTTGCTTCGTTAATAACCTTAGCAAAATTCTTGTTTTCTGGGACACTCTTCAAGTATTCTATCGCAACATCTAAATCTAAATCAGGGTCATTTCCTGTAGGCCAGGCCTTCAACACTTCTTTTCTCTGTTCGAGAAATTCACTTTCTGTTAATTTCTTATTTGCTAGTTTCATCTTGATTACCCCTAATTTGGCTAATATGTTTTTTCATTATTTTTAAAGCAACCAACGGTTTAAATTTTGATAATAGCCCCATCGCTGATAGAATATACTCATGGTCTATCAAAAATTCTGGATCATTTGGTCTTAACTCAGAATGATTATGTAAGATATTAGTTGTTTGGCGAAGAATATTGTGTTGATGCTTAGAATTTATGATTACTCCACCGGTGCCTATAACATAACTAACATCTGATAAATCTTTGCCTGTTTGATTATATACTTTACCCATCGGTGTTAAAACCTCAGTTATTCGGCCACAATGTCTATGCATTGAACGATATGCACACATTTCAGCTAAAAACCGATCAATAAACTCATCATGATTGTTTTCTGGAAGTAGTTTTACGTTTTTATATCTTTTGTTAACTTCTTCAACAATATCGACGCCTTTATCTTTATTAATAAAATTGATTTCTCTTTCAGATAAAGATTTTACAATCCCAGGTGCAGAATATCTCATACCCAAATCGCCTTCAACAGTTCTTTTTGCAAAAGGTTCTTCAAGACCCTGAATAATAACATCACTTCTTTTTGTTGATTCACAAATTGAGTATAAATCAGTTGTAGCCCCACCTATATCAACGATAACAATCTCTCCGAGCCCTTCTTCATCTAAATACCCTTCTGACAGCAGCTTTGCTGCATCTAAAACAGCAGATGGAGTTGGTAAAATCACTTGATTAATCTGACTCTCTATTTTCTTAATGCCCTTGGCTTCAATAATCTGTTTCAGGAAAATTTCTCTTATTTTATCTCTTGCACTAGTCACATTCAACATATTGATTGTTGGCATGACATTTTCACAAATAAAGCCATTCATTTTATATTTGTTAAAAATTTCCTGTATTTCATCTTGAACAGATTTGTTTCCAGCATAAACAACCGGGATGGACACGCCATATTTGCCTAAATGTTCAGCGTTATATAATACACACTCAGAATTCCCGCCGTCTGAACCGCCAGCTAGCAAAATGATATCTATTTTATTTTCAATTATTTGCTCTATTTCATTTTTGTTTAAATGATGAGAAAAAACTAAATCTACTTTTGCTCCAGCGCCTAGACATACCCTTTTAGCCGCTTCGACCGTAAGTTCTTTAACTAAACCAATAGCGGCCATTTTGAGGCCGCCAGCAGCAGAAGAACAAGCAACCACTTGTTCAAATTTAACTTTATATCCAACTTTATTGATTAGTTTTGTTAAAGCCTTTTGATATCCTTCACTAATATCTGTTTCAACAGTTGTAAAATCTGACGACGTGCCAATAATTTCACATTTATCTGTATCAACTGCACATAGTTTAGTAAAAGTTGATCCAAAATCAATTAGCAAATAGTTTGCCATTCTACTCTCCCAAATCGGTCTTGATATCATTTAGCGCTTCATCAATTGAAGTGCCGGGAGGAAAAACTCGATTAAAGCCCATATCATAAAATCGTTGTTTTACCTCAGCAAAATCCTGTTTACCTACAACAATATTTCCACCAACATAAAGCAAAATATTGTCAATACCTGATTCAATACACTTATCTCGCATCCCGCGACAATCAATTTCGCCATGACCATATAGCGAAGAAACCATAATCATATCTGCATTTGTCTCTATTGCAGCGTTGATAAAATCTTCCTGTGAAGACAAAACACCGATGTTAATTACTTGGTATCCCGCCTTTGTTAGAGTATATTCAATTATTTTATTGCCAACGGCGTGGACATCTGCGCCAATCACTCCGATAACTATTGTTTTCAAACTTATCTCCTATTTACTTGTAAGCGTTTTTATAACATCTAACATTATAACATAGTCACTTGAAGTTTTAAAGAAAAAATCTTCTAAAATGAAACAATTTTTAAAGACAAAAATATCAGACATTAAAGGTTAAAACAAAGATGTAATCACTAAGTCTATTTATGTATTTTTTTGACAATTCTAAGTCATCTCTTTGTTCTGAATCAATATATTTGATGAATAGTCTTTCGGCTCTTCTAGCAATTGTTCTAGCCACATCTAAGTAAGCTCCAGCCAAACTTTTTTCACTGCCCGGAAGATAGAATCTCCCCTCTAACGGCTTAAGGTCTAACATACCTTGGATTCTTCTCTCAAGTTTTTTGACATCATCTTCTTTTATCTGAGTCAGTATATTGTAAAGATCAGAATTAAAATCGGTAGCGATTAATGAATTAATGTTTTGCAAATCCATTTGGATTTCTTTGAAGAACTCTTCCTTACAGTAATGAAAAGACAAACCTAAAAAAGAGCTTAGCTCATCAATTGTTCCCATAGTATCAAACAATATGTGTGATTTTCTATAAGTTCTGCTCTCAAAATTCTTTGAGTCACCGCCATCACCAGATTTTGTTGAGATTAATTCTAGTTTGTTTACAGGCATTTTATTCACCTTTTCTTTCTAACAATGTTCTTATAGCAAATGTAGCTACATCTTCAGCAAAGCTACCTGGACCAAAACCAGCATCGTAACCTAGTTCTTTAGCCAACTCATGAGTAATCCTCGCCCCACCAGCGATTAAAACCACCTTATCTCTTAACCCTTCTGTTTCTAGTAATTCTACTAAATCAATCAAATTTTGCAAATGAATATCTTTTTGGGTTACAGTCTGTGAAACCAACAAAACATCTGCTTTTTTCTCTATAGCATATCTGATAAAATCTTCATTATTTACTTGAGAACCAAGATTAAAAGATGATATTCCTTCATATCTTTCTAATCCGTAGTGGCCTGCATAGCCCTTCATATTCATAATAGCATCAATTCCCACTGTGTGAGCGTCTGTACCGGTAGAAGCACCAACAAAAACAATCTCACGATCAAAGTTCTCTTTGATTATAATCTCGATTTCTTCTCTTGACAATGCTTGGCTGTTAACTTCTTCAACTTCAATCTGCGTAAGATCAACAGAATCTTTTATACTTCCATAGACAACAAAGAAACAAAAATCTTCGCTAAGACTTTCTGCATGAACTATAGAAGGGTCAATTAATCCCAGTTTTTTTGCAATCTCTAAAGCTGCAGCAACAGCTTTAGCAGACTTTGCTATTGGTAAGGTAAAACTCAACTGAACTTTCCCATCATTAATTGTATCTCCATAAGGTTTAATCTTCATTGAAGTATTCCTCCATCTTATTTAAGATTACATTAACGTATTTTTTATTCTTTCTGAAAACCCCTTGCAATCCTTTGCCACCAACAATAGATCTTTTCGTTTGGGCGAACACACCTTTTTCTAAACTGAAGAACAATCCGTCGTTAGCTATTTGTTTTAGCAGTTTTTCGGCAGAATTTAAAACTTCTTGCGCTCGTTTTTGAATAATACCTTCTGGTTTATAGAAGATTTCTTCGCTAATTGACTTCATCGATTTTTGAACCAGCTTTGCATTTTTTATTGCCAAATATCTGTCAGACAAATATGGAGTGTGTATAGCTTCAGTCATCATTCCTAAAAGATGAATTGATTGGTCTGTCATTGTCGTAACTATATTAAACATGGTGTTTTGTTGATAAGCTTGAAAAATATTGCCGTTGATATGTTTTGTAGGTGGCATATATTTTAGTGGAGCATTCTTAAATATTTCCCTTGCCAACTGCGCTTGAGCCAACTCATATAGAAACCCATTTTCAACATTCGGGTCAATCTCAAAGGCGTGACCTAATCCCATTAATTTTTCTGGAAGAAACGCTAATTTTGCAAAAGCCTCATTTATAAACTGTGATGCAGTTACAGTATGAGCCTCTTCAACAGCATCAGCTGTTGTCAAATAATTATCTTCCCCAGTATTAATAATGATTCCAGAATATGCATTGATAAGCCTAGAGAAATATTGATCGATAAAAGTTCTTTGCATATTGATATCTCTGAAAATAATGCCATACATACTATCATTAAGAAGAACATCAAGCCTTTCTAGCGCTCCAATACTGGCAATTTCAGGCATACATAAGCCAGAAGCATAATTTACTAAGTAGATATATCGATTTTCTTCAACGCTCACTTTATCCAAAGCTTGTCGCATAATCCGGAAATTTTCTTGTGTTGCAAAAGTTCCGCCAAATCCTTCTGTGGTTTTTCCGTATGGAACAAAATCCAATAACGATTGCCCTGTCGACCTTATTACTGCGATAATATCCGCTCCTGCTTTTGCAGCAGCCACAGCTTGAATAACGTCTTCATCAATATTTCCAGTAGCAACAATAACATAGATATCAGTTTTGTCGCGTGGATACATTTTTAAGAACTCATCTCTTTTTGTTCTATTAGCAAGAATCTTATTCAAGTTCTCTTCATAATATGGTTTGAGTATCTCAAAAACCAAATCGTTATCCACTAATGGATACTGACAGATACTAAATTTGCTTTTTCTATATTTTTTCAAAATATCATCCAACTTAAAGTTGTTAGCTTTTAAAGCGCTTGCCAAATACACGCTAATTCCGACACTTAAATCGCCATTGTCAACGACATCATCAACTATCCTATTTGGCATAGGTACGCCAAAATCATCAACCCCATCAACTCCTAACAATCTCAAAACTGACCTTTCAACACTAGTTGTAGTATGAAGATCAATAAATGTTTGAACATCTTGAGCTATAATAGCCGCGTATTTTCTGCACGACTCTATTTGATTTTGATTTAAGTTAAGTTTTTCCATTTTTTACCTCTTTCAGAACATTAATCACTTCTCTGCCCAAAGCATTCTCTAGTTTCTGTTTAAATATCGAATCATCAAACTCATATCCTCTAGGCGAGTATGGATTATAACAGATACTAGCTAATTGAAGTGAGTTTAATGTCATAATTCTATTTTTTAATTTAAAAAGATTCTCTAAATAATGATCTTTTGCCTGTATATTAACTGGCGAATTAATTACAATGTCAAAATGACAGCGATGCCTCTCTTTAACTAACCTTTCGATAAACTTGTTAGTTAGTGTTTTTGGGAAATATACGGTTTTAATCGAATCAAAAGATCGGTCAAAAAAATCATCAACTCTACCTATTATCGAAGAAAAAGGGAGTTCGGTGACATTCCTGTTTGAATCAAGAAAACAGATGTTAGTTTTGTTATCAAAACATGGCTCTATTACCGATTCTAAAGAGAAGACCTTGACCAATAACTCAGCGTTTTTGACAACTTTATCGACATCGATTGAATGGTTCGCCCCTATAACTAAAACAGTTGCTTGAGTTATTCTTGAAAATGCGTGACGAGAAAATGCGCCATCTATCAAAATTTTACTTATCATTAAACTATCAGTATCTTCTATCAATTTCTGGATATCACTTACTTTTGCTGGTCCTGCCACAAGCGCTTTTCCTTCGCTTAAAGCTTTAACTATCACCACTTTGCCTATTGAAGTTGTAATATTGGTTTCTTTTACGATTTCATAACTACATGTGAAGAAAGACAAAGTGTTAACCGCTGTTGCTACTAAATAATTGGTTTTGACAACAATCTCCGGTTTTTCTAAGAAGTTAACTTGGTCTATCTCTTCCCCATCTAAACCAATAGACGTTATTAAAACAACACCATCAATCGCTTTTAAGTAGTGATTCATGACGGTGGTTTTTCCGGCATTCTTGGAATTGCCAACAAAACTGATTATCTTATACTTTTCGAGAGATTCGACTAATCCTTTAATGTTCTTTTCCTTCTTTCTAAATCTTTAGGTTCGAGAGAAATTCTAGTTCCAGCCAATAAAGCAGCCACTCCATCAGCAGTTTGGTTTGATTTTGAGTTTACATAGTTAATTGGTTCTGAATAAGTAGAAATAACACCCTCATAATTCCTTAAAACAATTTTTCCAGGCGCTTGTGATATTAGATAATTTGGCATGACAGGAATCTTTCCGCCGCCGCCGGGCGCATCTACGACAAAAGTCGGTACACAATAACCAGATGTGTGACCTCTAAGACCTTCAATTATCTCTATCCCCTTAGAAACAGGTGTTCTAAAGTGTTCAATACCCAAAGACAAATCACATTGATAGATATAATAAGGTCTAACTCTAATATAAGCAAGTCTTTGAACTAATTTTTTCATAATTTCTACAGAATCATTAACCCCTCTAAGTAAAACAGATTGATTGCCTAAAGGCACGCCTGCATCTGCTAAACGATCTATAGCCAACTTAGATTCTTTAGTTATTTCATCATAATGGTTGAAATGTGTGTTTAGCCATATAGGATGATACTTCTTTAACATTTCAGTAAATTCTACGGTGATTCTTTGAGGCAACACTACTGGTGTTCTGGTTCCCAGTCTTATTACTTCAACATGTTCAATGTCTCTTAATCTTTTGATTATATCTTCCAGTATTTCGTCGCTTACCAGAAGTGCATCTCCACCAGAAAGTAATACATCTCGAATTTCATCATGCTTTCTAATGTACTCTATTGCTTGATCTATACGGTCTTGAGGCATTTTTTGATCATGTTGTCCTGCAAATCTTCTTCTAGTGCAATGTCTACAATACATAGAGCACATATCAGTAATTAAAAACAATACTCTATCTGGATATCTATGAGTTAATCCCGGCACAGGCGAATCTGTATCTTCTGCTAAAGGGTCAACCATATCATTTTCACCAATAGTCATTTCATATAAACTAGGAATTGCTTGTTTCTTTATCGGACAGTTTTCGTTGTCCGGATCAATTAAACATAAATAGTATGGTGTAATTGCCATGCGGAACTTGGATAATACACTTGCAATACTATTTTTTTCCTCAGCCGATAAATTTATATATAATTCTAGTTCTTCAACAGATTTAATTCTGTTTCTAACTTGCCAACGCCAGTCAATCCAGTCTTTTTCGTCTACATTTGGAAAATACTTCTCTTTTCGCGCTAAATAACTATCATTAGTAACTTTCATCATCACTCACTTCCATATCTCTTCATAAATATTTCGTATAAATCTTTGGATTCTCTTAGCAAATCCAAAGTAAACTCTGCATGACCTTTGGTATAGCCGTTCCCGATAATCATAGTTGCTTCAGAGGCTATCCCTTCAGCACCGAGTGCTGCTTTAGTGAATGAGGTAGCCATGGAGAAGAAGTATACAATTCCTGTGCTTTTTGTTGGTAATATCGATGACATTTCCGTATTGTTAACATTGACAACATTGATAGTAACATCGACAAGGTTTGGGGCAACTTCAAGGACTTTGTTATAGATTTCCATAGGTTTTGTTGCATCAGCAACTATTATATGATCACAAATATTAAGCTTATCTAAATCATCTTTATGGCTTTCATATTGAATAACACCAATTACTTTCCCTTTATTGCCAACACTTTTTCGCGCTTGATAACAACATAGAATTCCCGATTTTCCCGCTGCGCCTAAAACCAGAACTGTATCATTCATTTTTACCAGTTTAGCTACTTGAGCCGCTGCCCCAGCAACATCTAATGCCGATAAGACTAAACTTGCTGGCAGATCGTCAGGAATCTTTGCAAAGATGCCTGTTTCGAAAAGAATTGCTTGTCCGACTATATATACTTTGTCTTTATCAACATCAATACTTGTAATTTTTTCAATCATTAAAGGCGTTAAGGACAGCGACACAAGTGAAGCGATTCTATCTCCAACTTGAACTTTGGGTTTCAAATCTTTGCCTATAGCTTTTATTCTACCTAAAAACATTCCGCCACTTCCGGTAACTGGGTTTTGCATCTTACCCTTACTGTTTACGATGTTTTCTATCATTTTTTTCATCTCTTCAACATTATTATTACAAGCATTCTTAATCTGTGTAAAAGAAGCTGAATCAATATTTAATGTGTCAACATCAACTAAAATCTCATTATCTTCACAAAGCATAGTATTGTCAATTTTCTCAGCACTTTGTGGTAAAGTACCCAGTGGATAAACTACTCGATGTGTTCCATATTTGCATAAATTTGTCATTGATAACTCTCCCTGATTCTTAAGATTTGTCTTGTCTCTTCTGGATTTGCAATTTCACGGCCATACTTCTTGGCAATCTCAACCACTTTTCTCACCAACTCACTATTCGATTCAGCTAATATGCCTTTTTCGATGTAAATATTATCCTCAAGACCAACCCTTACATGTCCTCCGTGTTTAATCGCTAGTTCCGCTAATGGAAACTCATATTTACCAATGCCAGCAACACTAAAGGTTGCTTGAAATGGAATGCTATCTTTTAAGAAGAGAAAATCTCTTTCCTCCCCTGTCATTCCTCCGTTTACTCCAAGAACAAAACTGTAATGAAGGTGTCCCTTGATTAAACCCTTCTTTAATAATCTTAGTGTTGTGTCAATATGTCCCTTTTCAAAACACTCCATTTCGTATTTTACGTTGAGGTTGTGCATACGATTTGCAAAATAAATAATGTCATTTTCGGTGTTTAAAAAAATATCATCCCCACCAAAATTTAGTGTTCCACAGTCCAAAGTTGCCATTTCTGGTTTTATCTCTAGAACATCTGAGCGCTCTTCTCTAGACATTCCGACTGCTCCACCAGTAGAAACCTGAATAATAATATCCTTGCACTTTTCCTTTATCGCTTGATAAATCTCGTTATATCTATCTTTGTTTTGGGTAGGTTTACCATTATCCTCTCTAGCGTGCAAATGGATAATCGATGCCCCCGCTAAGTATGCTTGATAAGCTTCTTCAACCATTTCTTGAACTGTATAAGGTACTGCTGGATTATTTTCCTTAGTAACCTCAGCCCCTGAAATTGCACAAGTAATGATTAATTTATCCATCATAACGTTGAAGTTCCTTGGGAACAATACATGTTCCTGTAGCTTTTGTAGTTAATATTCTTTCTTCCAAAACATCACATGCACTTGGAGATAAATCAGGTCTTGCAGCAATAATCTTATAGCAATGAAACTCGATTTTTCTTGATGTATTACCAGCTTCTACGATTTCAGCTTCCACTTCAAGAAAATCCCCAGCATAAATTGGAGCTAAAAAATCCACTGACTCGTAAGCTCTAAACAAGCCTTCGTCACCGTCCAATCTGATTAAAAGTTCAGTTGCAGCATCACCGAACAAAGCCAATACTCTAGCTCCATCAACTAGATTTCCTCCATAATGTGCATCATGATTTGACATTCTTATTTTAAATGTTGTTTTCATCTTTAAAATCCTTTCATTCTTTCAACTTTATTTATAACTAAGTCAGCTTCAGTAGCCTTGACAACCTCTTCAATTGTATAATTAGGATGAACTTCAAGTAAATGCAAACCATCAGGTTCAACACTCATAACTGCCATATCAGTTACAATCAAATCAGCTTCATGAGCTGCGGTCAATGGTAAAGAACACTTCTTAAGAATTTTTGATTGTCCCTTATTGGTATGCATCAAAGCAATAATTACTTTTTTTGCCCCTGTAACCAAATCCATAGCACCACCCATTCCTGGAACTTTCTTTCCAGGAATAATCCAAGAAGCAATAGAACCCTCTTGGTCAACTTCTAAAGCGCCTAAAACTGTTATATCAATATGTCTCCCTCTTATAAAAGTAAAGGAAGTCAAAGAATCAATGAAGGCTCCACCTTGAAGTATTGTTGCTTTAACTCCTCCTGCATTAACAATATTAGTTTCTTCATCTGTATTTGGACCTAAACCAATGATTCCATTTTCAGCTTGAAAAATTACTTTTTTATTTTTCGGCACATAATCAGCAACCATTGTTGGTATACCAATACCGAGGTTAACTAAATCTCCATCATGTAATTCTAGAGCAATTCTTGATGCAATTATCTCTTTTTCATTCATACTATTCACCTACCAAAATATAATCTACAAAAGGGAAAGGCGTAATAACGTTTTCTGGATCAATCTCTTCGACAGAATAAATCGGTTCTACCACAACAATCTCTGCTGCAGTTGCCATAACCGGATTAAAATTTCTCATTGTCTGAGAAAATACTAAGTTCCCATACTTATCATTTATAGCTCCACCTATTAACGCCAAATCAGCAGCTAAAGCCTCTTCAAGAATATATTTTTTACCTTTAACTTCTATTATTTGTTTGCCAATCTCAACAATTGTTTCTAATCCTGTAGGTGTTAAAACCCCACCAAGACCAGCTCCATAAGCTCTAATTCTCTCTGCTAATGAACCTTGAGGAACTAACTCTACTTCAATTCTTTTTTCCTGCATTAAGACCCCAACATAAGGATTTGTTCCAATATGAGATGCGATTAGTTTTTTGACTTGGTTATTAACTATTAATTTTCCCACGCCCTTATTCTCATATCCACCATCATTGCATATAATAGTAAGGTTTTTAACCCCGGATTCAACTACCAAATCAATTAGTTTTTCTGGAGTTCCATTAGTTAAGAATCCGCCAACACTTATAACTAAACCATCTCGTAATAAGTTTTTAAATTCTTTGTTATTAATATATGCTTTCACACACTTTCCTCCTTAGGCGGCATTATCTCAGCTTCACCTATGATTACAACTTCATTGTTTTGATTTTTAGCAAAGCAATCAAACACAACTCTGTTTCGCTCATAATTAAGTTCTTTAACCACAACCTCAGCAGTGATTTCATCGCCAAAATAAACTGGTTTAGTAAACTTCAATGATTGCTTTGTATAGATACTTCCTAACCCTGGTAACTTTACTCCAAAGATCGCGCTAAACAAAGAACCAACTAACATGCCATGAACAATCTGTTTTTTAAAAACTGTTTTACTTGCATATTCAGCATCTACATGAGCAGGATTAATATCATCAGAAACTCGAGAAAAATCCATTACATCTTTTTCAGAAAAAACCTTCTTTATTTGCGCTTTGTCTCCAATAGATATTTTATTGATTGATATACTATTCATTTTTTCCTCCTAAAGAAATAAAAAGAGCAATTATATTATGAAAAATATAACAGCTCTCCATCAATTAAAATGGCAGTACTTAACCTGTATGCTTAAATACCAAGAATTTGATTTATAGACTCATCAAACCTTTCGGCGAAATACTCCTTCTTAAGTCCTTATCCGTCCATAATAAAAAGTTAGACTTAATACCAATAATTCGCGCCTCTGTGACTATTTAATTACACAACAATTATACTTAAAAATGAAAGCGTTGTCAACAAGTAAAAAGACAAAGATTTAGTGAAAATATATATCTAATGAATACCAAGATCAACAACAAATGTGATATAATTTTAATGTCATATCTAAGGGGGTACTTATGTTAGCGGTTATAACTGGAGCATCATCTGGAATAGGTAAAGAACTTGCCTATCGCCTAGCAGAAAGAAATTATGATTTAGTGCTTGTTGCAAGAAGAGAAGATCGATTAAGAGAGATAAAAAAAGATATTGAAAATTATGGACAAAAAGCAACAATTCTTCCGCTTGATCTATCCGATATTCAATCATGCCATAATTTGATTAATTATTTAAAAAATCAAGATGTTGATATCTTTATTAACAATGCTGGCTATGGAATCTACGGTGAATCGCGACTACAAAATCTATCCGATGAACTTAAAATGATTGAATTAAACATCATTTCTTTACATTACTTAACTCGAGAAATTTTATCAATAATGAAATCTGGTACAATAGTTAATATAAGCTCAATGGCTGCATTTTTACCAACTCCATTACTATCAAGTTACGCAGCAACAAAAGCCTATGTTTACTCATACTCACAAGCGATTAGGTATGAACTAATAAAAAGCGATGTTCCGATTAACATTTTGACTGTTTGCCCCGGGCCAGTGAAAACCGAGTTCAACACCGTAGCTAATGCATCGCCAAAAATGAAGGGTTTGTCTGTAGATAAATGTGTCAAATCGATTATTAAGGGTATTGATAAAAAGAAACCTTTAGTGATTCCAGGTTTCAGTATGAAACTGTTAAAATTCTTTATTCGATTCACCCCTAATTGGCTTCTTAATCGAGTATCTTATAAAATCCAAGCTAATAAGTAGAGAATCTAAACTAATATACTACCGCGAGTTTATGACTCGCCGATAGTACGTGGAGGCAAGATGAGAGATATAGTCAAACTACTAAAAAATAATTCCGAGTTGAAAACAATAAATAATCTTTTCAAGAAAAACGAGGAGACATATCTTAACAACACCAATGAAGACAATGCTTTATTGGTTCTTTTGCATTTGTTTTATAACAACGATTCCAGCATCTTTGTTGTTACACCTAATTTATATAAAGCACAGTTGTTATATGATAAACTCAGCCGTGTACTAAACCGAGATGAAATAAGTTTTTACCCACAAGATGAGTTTTTAACCAGCGAGTTATTAGTCAGTTCAATTGAGTTTCGATTGGAAAGAATTAATACTATTTACAAACTTTTAAACAACGATAAGAGAATAATCGTTACCAACTTGTATGGTTTGCTAAAGCCTCAATTTTCTCCTCAAAAATGGAAAAAATCTGAGTTGATAATAAGAAAAAGACTTGAATATAATCTTCAGGAACTAAAAAACAAGTTAATAGAATATGGCTACAAAAATGAGTACACAGTTGAAAAAATTGGCGATTTCGCCATCAGAGGTGGCATACTTGATATTTTTCCAATCAATTCGAAAAATCCTTTTCGATTAGATTTTTTTAGTGATGAGATAGAGAATATCAAGGTGTTTAACGTTGATAATCAAAGATCAATTGAAACGATAGATGAAATAACTATTTTTCCCATTGTGGATTTCTTTTACGATGAAGATGAGTTGAAGAAACTAATAAAAATCATCGAAAATAAGAAGTCAAAAGAAAATTATACGAAAGAAACGATTGTAACGATTGAGTCTGACATAGAAAAACTTACTAATCGGGATGAACTTGATAGGCTCAATAGATATCTACCGTTCTTAACAACAGAACATTACACTGTTGCAGATTTTGTAGATAACAATAAAATCTTCTTTCTTGATTATCATCGTATAATTGAGCAGAACGAACTTTTAATCGAAGAAATAAAAGAATGGTATATGCAAAAAAGCGATTATCCAAAAATGGGATTTCAAATACTATATGATTTCAATGAGTTAGTAAATCGAGGCGGAATAAAAGTAGATTATCTAGACTTCAACTATAGAGATAAGTTTAAGAATGTTATTTCTGTTTTTGGTGAGGAAGTAGTCACTTTTAATGATAACTATAACTTCTTTATGAAAGAACTAGAAAAAAATCTTGGCAAAACAAAACAAGTAATAGCATTTGAATCGAACGAAACATTAGATTCTTTTAAAAAAAGGCTAGACGCTTCTTCAATCCCATATGATGTTAACAAACTAGATAAAGCCGAAAACAATAAGGTTAGTTTAATCATTTCCGATCATGTTATTGATTTAGTTTCTAAAACTCTAGGAATTACAATATATACAGAGGAAGCTTTGACAAGAAAACACATCACCCGACGTAGAGGTGAATATGTCTCTGTTTACAAACGCTCTGAACGATTATCGAATGTTAATGATTTAATGCCAGGTGATTATGTTGTTCATTACGATTATGGTATAGGGAAGTTTTTAGAAATTAAAACTATGACCTTCGGTGATATTCAAACTGATTATATCCATATTGAATATGCCAACAAAGACAAATTATATATCACCCTGGATGGTATTGATCAAATTCATAAGTATTCGGGAAGCGACGGTTATAAACCAAAACTATCAAAAATTGGTGGAAAAGATTGGTCAAGAGCTAAAGAAAGAGTTCGTCAACAAGTTCAAGAAATTGCTGATAAACTTATTAAACTATATTCTTTAAGAGAAAAAGCTAATGGATTTGCTTATGAAGATTTTTTGAAACAAGAGGCTGAGTTCGCAAACAACTTCGAATATATTGAGACAAATGATCAACTAAAAGCGATTGATGAAGTCTTCTCAGACATGAGAAAACCAATCCCTATGGATAGATTAATCTGTGGGGATGTTGGTTTCGGAAAAACAGAAATTGCTTTAAGAGCAGCCTTTAAAGCCGTTCTAAATCAAAAACAAGTGGCTTACCTTGCCCCAACAACTGTTCTATCAAAACAGCATTTTGAAACATTTAAACGGCGTATGGAAGAGTTTGGTGTGAATGTTGCTTTACTCAATAGATTCATAAGCCCTAAGAACCAAAAACAAATAATCAAAGATTTAAAATTAGGAAATGTTGATATCATCATCGGTACTCATAGAATTCTAAGCAAAGATGTCTTATTCAAAGATTTAGGATTACTAATTGTGGATGAGGAACAACGGTTCGGTGTAATCCATAAAGAAATTATTAAAGAACTAAAAATCAATGTCGATGTTTTATCATTATCTGCAACTCCAATTCCCAGAACTTTGAATATGGCTATTATGGGGGTTAAAAATATGTCAATATTAGAAACCGCACCAGAAAACCGATATCCTATTCAAACTTATGTCTTGGAGAGAAATGATATTATTCTAAGAGATGCTATCGAACGCGAACTCGCAAGAAACGGTCAAGTATTTTACTTGTATAACCGCGTTGACAATATCGATTTTATCGCCGATAAAGTTAAAGCCCTTGTTCCGAATGCAAACATTGATATTGCCCATGGGCAAATGCAAAAGCATAACCTTGAAAAAGTAATTGACAGTTTTATAGAAAAAGAGATTGATGTTTTAATTTCAACAACGATAATTGAAACTGGTTTAGACATACCCAACGCAAATACACTAATCATTCATGACGCAGATACTTTAGGGTTATCTCAACTATACCAAATAAGGGGTAGAGTGGGTAGAACCAATCGCATAGCCTATGCCTATCTAATGTATAATCGCAATAAAAAACTTACTGAAGATGCCGCAAAAAGACTTCAGGTAATCAAAGAATTCACTGAGTTGGGTAGCGGTTTTAAGATAGCTTTAAGAGATCTATCTATCCGCGGAGCGGGAGATGTATTAGGGCAAGAGCAAAGCGGGTTTATTGATACTGTAGGAATAGATATGTATATGCAAATACTTCACGAAGAAATATCCAAGGCTCAAGGAACTGATAAAAAGGGCGAAAAGACAAAGAATATCAAAGCAAGTATCTCTCGTTTTATTGAGAAAGATTATATCTCAAATGATTTTATAAAAATTGAAATGCATAAAAAGATAAATGCTGTACAGAGTATTAAACAAGTAAAAGATACTCTTCTAGAAATCAAAGATCGCTTTGGAGATTACAACATTGAGTTAGAAATTTATGTTTATGAAAAACTTTTTGAATTCTTAGCAAAAACTCTTGATGTAGAAAGAATCAAAGAAAACAAGTCACAGATTGTGTTAGTTATATCAGAAGAAAAAACTAACAGTTTTGCTGCAGCTAACATATTCAAAAGTAGTTTAGATGTATCTAAGGATTTTCGTTTCTCTATTGAAAAGAACCACTTTGTCATTATTCTTGACACAATGAATCTGACCAAACATTGGCTGTATTCTATGGTTGACTTCATGGAAAAACTATATAATCAGCAGAGGGCATAAAAAAGCCCTTTTTTATTTGATTAAAATGTGATTAAAGATTGAATTTTTACCTCATATATTATATAATATATGTAATATATTATAATATATGGAGAGCATAATGAAAGACGTAAAAATCAAAACTGATTATATCACCTTGGGACAACTTATCAAACTTTTAAGTCTTGTTGGATCTGGTGGCGAGGTAAAGTTTTTTCTCCAAAGCAAAGATATAAAAGTTAATAATTTACTCGAAAATAGACGTGGGAAAAAACTATATCCTAACGATGTTATAAGTTTTGACAATCACAGTTACCGGATTGTTTCAAAATGATTTTAGAAAGCTTGATTTTAAACAATTATCGTGGATATAAGAAGACAGAAATCTCTTTTGGCCAAGGAGTTAATTTTTTTGTTGGCAACAATGGAAGCGGTAAAACAAACCTTTTAGAATCAATTTATTATCTCGCTTTGGCAAAATCATATAAATCTACTGACGACTTTGTTATTAATCAAGATGCTGAGTTTTCCCGTATAATTGCTAACTTAAAAGATGAAAAGACATTTCAATCGAAAATAATAATCTCAAAAATGGGAAAGAAAATTAGTATTAACAATAAAGAGATTGAAAAACTTAGTGACTATATTGGAAAAATAAAAGTATTAGCTTTTCTTCCAGAAGATATGGATTTAATCAAAGGACCTCCAAAAAATAGAAGATACTTTATTGATATGATCATCGGCCAAATAGATAAAAATTATTTAATTGAACTTGCAAACTATAAAAATATCCTAAAACAAAGAAATGAACTGTTGAAAAATCTTGTTGAGAGCCATAGTAAAGATTATACTTTGTTAGATATATACACAGAGCAACTTGCAACAAGTTCAAAAATAATAGTTACTTACAGAAAGAATTTTATCAAAGAAATCAATGGTGAGCTAATCCAAATGTATCACTACTTATCAGCTAATGATAAAAAGATTAGTTTTTTATATAGCCCTTCAATTGATACCCCTGATTACTCAAATTTTAGAGAAAAATATAGTAAAGATCTTTTTTTAAAGACTACTTCTTCTGGCCCTCATCGAGATGACTATTCTTTTTTTATTCAAGAATTAGATGCAAAAGACTTTGCTTCTCAAGGCGAACAAAGGGTTATTATTTTAGCGATATTATTGTCGATTGTAAACATATTAACAAAACAAAAAAAGATTAAACCTATTCTTTTGTTGGATGATGTGTTTTCAGAATTAGATTTTTTAAGGCAAAATCAATTAGTTAAATTTTTGAACTCATTTAGTATTCAAACAATAATTACAACAACTAATATAAATGAGATTAATGTTAATTTTTTGAATAATTCAAAACGTTTTAGTGTTAAAAATCACTTTGTTGGGGAGGATAGGAAATAATGGATAATAAGGAACAAAACAACAAAAAATACGACTCGAGTAATATCCAAATACTTGAAGGCTTAGAGGCGGTAAAAAAACGCCCTGGAATGTATATAGGCACTACTGGACCAAGAGGTCTTCACCATCTTGTTTGGGAAATTGTAGACAACGCTGTGGATGAAGCTTTGGCTGGTTTTTGTGATATGATTCATGTGGAAATTCTACCTAGTAATATAATTCGAGTAACTGACAATGGTCGTGGAATCCCAGTTGACACTCATCCAAAAACAGGTCGACCTTCCGTTGAAACAGTATATACTACTTTACATGCTGGTGGTAAGTTTGACCATAACTCCTACAAAGTATCTGGTGGGCTTCATGGTGTTGGCGCATCGGTAGTTAATGCTTTAAGTAAATATATGACTGTAGAAATACATAAAGAAGGCAAAAAATATAGAATTGAGTTTGATCACGGATTCCTTAAATCAGAGCTGCAAGTATTAGGTGAAACCGATAGAACTGGTACAATTGTTACTTTTTTAGCCGATCCAGAGATTTTTGTTGAGTCACAAGAGTATGAGTTTGAGATATTAAGAACTAGAATTCAGCAGTTGGCATTCCTAAACAAAGGATTGAAGTTCACTATATCTGATTCACGTGATGAAGCAAAAATTGTCCATAAAGATTACTGCTATGAAGGTGGAGTTAGTGAATATGTAGCGTTCCTAAATCAAGATAAAAAACCTATTCACCCACAAGTCGCTTATTTTGAAGGCGAGCAAGAGAATATCATTGTAGAAATAGCAATGCAATACAATGATGGCTACGCATCTAACATATACCCTTTTACCAATAATATTACTAACCCGGAAGGGGGGACTCATGAAGAAGGTTTCAAAACAACTTTGACAAGAGTTTTAAACAATTATGGTAAAAATGCTAATATTTTTAAGAAAGATGAGTCTTTAGCTGGTGAAGATACTAGAGAAGGCCTTGAAGCTATTATTTCTATAAAACATCCTGACCCGCAATTTGAGGGACAAACCAAAGCCAAACTAGGTTCCAGCGATGCTAGAAGGGTCGTTGGCTCAATCATGGGTGAAGGATTAGAAAGATTTTTACTAGAAAATCCTAGCGCCGCAAAAATCATTATCGAAAAAGCTTTGATGGCTCAAAGAGCGCGTTTAGCCGCTAAGAAGGCAAGAGAAGCCACGAGAAGAAAATCTCCTCTTGACAGTCTTGGATTCGCATCAAAACTGGCGGATTGTCGATCTAGAGACGCGGAAAAAACCGAAATATATATCGTGGAAGGGGATTCTGCAGGGGGATCAGCAAAGCAAGGAAGGGATTCTGAGTTCCAAGCAATTTTGCCTTTAAGAGGTAAAGTTTTAAATGTTGAAAAAACTAGAATAGATAAAGCTTTACAGAATAAAGAGATCCTATCAATGATTCAAGCCTTTGGAACAGGAATTGGTGAAGAGTTTAATATTGAGAATCTAAGATACAAGAAAATAGTTATCATGACCGATGCTGATGTAGACGGCGCTCATATTAGAACACTTCTTCTTACCTTCTTTTTTAGATACCTGAAACAATTGATTGAACAAGGAAATATATATATTGCTCAACCTCCACTATATAAAGTTCAAGTGGGCAAGTCTATTCAATATGCTTATCAAGAAAAAGACCTCGATAGGATTCTAAGCGAAATGGGCGGAAAACCAAGTTTGCAAAGATATAAAGGATTGGGAGAAATGAACCCTGATCAATTATGGGAAACAACAATGGATCCAGAAACAAGGACTTTACTGCAAGTTAGTATCGACGATGCAATTGAGGCTGATAGAGTCTTTACAATGCTAATGGGCGATGATACTGACAGTAGAAAAGTTTTTATCAATGAAAATGCTGAATATGTTAAAAATCTTGACATATAGAAAGGAAGAAAACTATGGAAGATACAAAACAAGACAACTTAGTAGGTTATGATAAGATACAAGAAATAAATCTTACCAGCGAAATGAAAAACTCTTTCCTTTCTTATGCAATGAGCGTTATTGTCGCAAGAGCAATTCCCGATGTAAGAGATGGTTTGAAGCCTGTTCATCGAAGAATTCTTTATGGGATGGACGAACTCGGTGTATATCCTGACAAAGCTTATAAAAAGTCAGCAAGAATCGTCGGGGATGTTATGGGTAAATACCATCCTCATGGAGATAGTTCGATATATGATGCTCTAGTTAAAATGGCACAAGATTTTAGCACAAGATATCCTTTGGTTAATGGCCATGGAAACTTTGGTTCTATTGATGGAGACCCACCAGCTGCCATGCGTTATACTGAAGCGAAAATGGAAAAAATAACTCAAGAAATTTTGCGAGACTTAAAAAAGGATACTGTTGACTTTGTTGATAATTATGACGGTTCAGAACAAGAACCCAAAGTTTTACCTACAAGAATACCAAATCTATTGATTAATGGTTCTTTAGGAATCGCTGTCGCTATGGCAACAAACATCCCACCACATAATCTTAAAGAAGTTTTAGATGGTTATATTGCTTATATAAAAAATAAGGCTATAGAACTTGAAGAAATGATGAATTATATCAAAGGACCAGATTTTCCAACTGGTGGAGTAATCTTAGGAAGAACCGGAATAATTTCCGCTTACGCAACTGGAAGAGGATCAATCCGTATGAAAGCCAAAACCGATATAATCGAAATGGCTAATGGTAAGAAACAAATTATCGTTAAAGAAATCCCTTATCAAATAAACAAAACCACTTTGATTGATCGTATTGCTGAACTAGCAAAAGAGGGAAAAGTTGAAGGCATTACAGATTTGCGAGACGAGTCTAGCCGTAAAGGGATGAGAATAGTTATTGAATTAAGAAGAGACGCGAATGCAGAAGTTGTTCTAAATAACCTATTAAAGAATTCTTCTCTTCAAACGACCTTCGGCGCAAACATGCTAGCACTAGTAAATGATAAGCCTGTTGTTTTAGGCCTTATCGACATGATTCGCCACTACTATAATCATCAAATTGAAGTTCTTATTCGTAAAACTAAATTTGATTTAGACAAAACTCAAGCAAGATTACATCTTTTAGAAGGTTTTATCATAGCCTTAGATAACATTGATGCAGTAATAAAAATCATTAGGGAATCATATGATGATACTGACGCTTTATTAATGAATGCTTTTAACTTGTCTGAGATTCAAACAAAAGCAATCCTACAAATGCAATTGAGAAGATTATCTGGTTTAGAAAGAGATAAGATCCATCAAGAAGTTCAAGAGTTAAATCTTCTAGTATCTGACTTACAAGAAACTTTAATCAATAAAGAAAAACAAAATCAAATTCTAATTGATGAAGCTTTAGAAATGAAAGATAAATATGGAGATGAAAGAAGAACAGAGATTGATGCCTTCGGTGATTTTGATATTGAAGATGAAGATTTGATTCCAAATGAAGATGTTATTATCGCAATCACGACCAATGGTTATGTAAAGAGAATGAATCTAGATGTATATCGCTCTCAAAATCGTGGTGGTAGAGGAAAAACTGGAATCAGCTTAAATGAAGATGATGTAATTGACTCAATTATTTTTACTCAAACGCATAATTATCTGCTATTTTTCACTAACTTAGGTCGAGTTTATAAAATGAAGGGCTATCGTGTTCCAAATTTTGGCAGAAACTCAAAAGGATTACCAATTGTTAATCTCTTAGATTTGGGCGAAGGCGAAGAATTAGCTGCTGTAACATCAATTACTAACTTTGAAGCTGGGTATTTGTTCTTTACAACCAAAAATGGAACAGTAAAAAGAACTTCTGCTTCTAGTTTCCAAAACATTCGTGTTAATGGAATCAGAGCGATATCATTGAATGATAATGATTATTTACATTCAGTTCGCCTTACCGATGGTAATCAAGATATTATTATTGGGGCATCAAATGGGAAAGCAATTCGCTTTCATGAGACAGATGTTCGAGATATGGGAAGAAACGCTGCTGGTGTTCGAGGGATCTCGTTAGAATCTGACGAATTTGTTGTTGGTGTTTCTCAAGTAACTGATGAAGATAGCCAAATCCTTGCAATTACTAAAAAGGGATATGGCAAAAGAACAGAAGTTAATGAGTATAGACTTCAAAAACGTGGTGGTAAAGGTGTTAAAACTATCAATATAACCAATAAAAATGGCAGTTTAGCAAAACTAATTTCTGTTAATGGAAACGAAGACCTCTTAGCTGTCTCTGATAAAGGTATCATTATAAGAACTCCAATAGATAAGATTTCAGTCACCAAAAGAGCTACTCAAGGTGTTAAAATCATTAATCTTGTTGAAGATCATGTTTTATCTACAATTGCTTTAGTAGATAAGGATGAGTCTGATGAAATCAATGATTTCATCGATAATGATCAGAGTTTAGAACCTGTTACACCTCAACAACCTGAGGATATCAATAATCCAGAAGATGAAGAGCTTGACGAGGTTCAAGAAGTACTTAATAACACATACTAATATTAAAAGCATAGACTTGAGGTTTATGCTTTTTTTCTGAAATACTATATTTTTATATTTTTTTCCAATAAAAAACGCCATTAAAAATGGCGTTATTTTGATTCGCTGGCGGAGTAAGAGAGATTCGAACTCTCGCGCCGGTTTCCCGACCTACACCCTTAGCAGGGGCGCCTCTTCGGCCTCTTGAGTATTACTCCATTTTCAACAGTCAGCCATTTAATATTACTAGATTTTAGGCTAACTGTCAAGAAATTTTTAACTTATATAAGTTTCTGGTTGTTCTACTTCATCTTCGATATGTTTTGGTGACTCTTTTTCAACTTTGGTGTCTTTTGGTTTGTTTTTTTCCTTAGGCTCATTAAGTGATTTTGAATATTCTCGATACTTCTTATAACCGCCATATCCATCAAAGCCTAAATACACCGCTCCAGCGATTGATATAAACATAAAAATCCATCCTAAAGTTTTAGCATCAAAATCCTTCCATACCGCGAAGATTGCGCCTAATGTTAAAGCTACAATATGGAAAGCAAACTTAGGAACTTCTGTTTTTTCTTCAAAGAAAGTCGTTGATACAAAGAAGACTAGGCCCCTAGCATAAAAATAGAAAGCAAGGAACCATCTATAAAGCCCATCCCAAGGAGCTATAAGAGATCCATCAACGCTTTTAGTAAAACCAGCATAAATCATTACCCCACCAAGAACGGCACCAATTAAGATTTCTATAAGATTGATAGTTCTTAAAACCTCTTTATTTAACGACTTTAATAAAGGATACACTCTAAACAAAGAGAAAATTGCAATTGCAATACCAGTAATGATGTAAACGATATTCTCGCTTACAGCAATCAAAATACCAACAGTAACTAAAATCGCTGCCAAAATAAACTTAACTAACCAGCCATATCCATACTTAGGTTTCGTCATAATAAACCTCCTTACAAAGTTCTATATAAATATTATATTATAAAACTGTTTTTTTCAATAACATCGGAAACTAATTAGCAAAACTTGGTGTTTTTTTTGGATTAATCATCGTAAGCTGCAATCTCTTTCGTTCTAAATCCACACTCACAACCCAAACCTTCACTATATCACCAACACTAATAACATCTAATGGATGCTTTACATAAGAACTGCTTAATTTCGAAATATGAACTAACCCAGCCTCTTTTATGCCAACATCAATGAAAGCTCCAAAATCAACAACATTTCTAACTGTTCCTTGTAATTCCATATCAACCTTAAGGTCCTCTAAACTCAATAACTCACTCTTTAAAATTGGTTGCGGAAAATCATCTCTTATATCTCTAGTTGGTGATATAAATGCTTCTAGGATATCTTCTATTAAAATAACACTTTGATTCATAGCTTCTGCCAGCTTGAATTTGTCGATTTTACTGACTGCTGTTTTACACTTTTCTGAACCTATTTCCTCCACGCTTAAATTTAAGTATACTAATATCTGATATGCTAAATCATAACTTTCTGGATGAATAGGCGTTTTATCCAAAGGGTTTTCGGAATTAAATATTCTTAAAAAACCAATAGCTTGCTCAAAAGTTTTAGCCCCAAGGTTTGGCACGCTCAACAAATCTTTTCTGCTCTTATAAGGTCCATGTCCTTCCCGTTTTTCTACGATATTCTTTGCGACCTTTGCTGAAAGTCCTGACACATATTGTAATAGGGATGATGAAGCAGTATTAACATTAACCCCTACTTTATTTACAGCTGTAGTTACCACAAAATCTAATGAATCAGAAAGTTTTGTTTGTGTAACATCGTGTTGGTATTGTCCAACACCAATTGACTTCGGATCAATTTTTACCAACTCACTTAATGGATCTTGCAATCTTCTTGCAATGGAAATAGCTGATCTTTCTTCAACTTGAAAATCAGGAAACTCTTGTCTTGCTAAATCAGACGCTGAATATACTGACGCTCCAGCCTCATTAACAATAACATATTTAACCGGCTTCGAAAGTTCTTTTAAGATTGCTACAATAAACTTTTCCGTCTCTCTTGATGCGGTACCATTGCCAATTGCAATAATATCAATATCATTTTTTTCAATAATTGATTTGGTAATCTTTTTTGCCTCCTCGATTTGCTTAGGGTTAACGTTTTGGCCAATATAAGCTTCATGAGGATAGATGACACCTTTATCAATAAATTTTCCAAATCGATCAATTACCGCTAATTTACATCCAGTCCTAAAGGCTGGATCCACACCTAAAACCATTTGTCCTTTTAAAGGTGGTTGGAGTAGTAGAGAACGTAAATTTTCAGAGAAAATATGAATTGCTTGATTCTCGGCTCTCTCAGTAAAATCTGTTCTTATCTCTCTAGAAATTGATCCGCTTATAAGTCGTTTATAAGCATCGACGTATGCTTCCTCAACCGTAGAGTTTACGACCGATTTGCTATTGTTAATAATTTTCTTATGTAAGTACTCAAACACACCATCAGTGTTAACTTCTACTTTTACGTTAATAATCTTCTCTTTTTCCGCTCGATTAATTGCTAAAATACGATATAACTTAATTGTAGAAAGTTGCTCTTCATAATCGTAGTAGTTTTGATATGTTTTGTACTCATCTTGAGCATCTTTTTTTAGTTTTGTTGCAATGACACCATTTTTGTATGTATAATCCCTAATCCATTTTCGATAATCCGCATTATCCGAAACCATTTCGGCAATAATATATTGTGCACCTTGTATAGCTTCTTCAACAGTCAAAACTTCTTCATTCAAGAACGGTTTTGCAAGATCAAATATATTGTTAATGTCAGGAAACTGAAGTATTTGATTGGCTAGTGGTTCTAATCCCATTCTAATGGCTTCAGTGGCTTTTGTTTTCTTCTTTTCTTTATAAGGTCGATAAATATCTTCTAAGTCAATTAGCTTATCACAAGCATTTATCGCTTTAGTCAGTTCTTCGGTCAACAATCCTTTTTCATCAATTAGTCTGATAATATCCTCTTTTCTATCTTGAAGATTCTTTCCATACTCATACTCTTTTTGGATTGCCCTAATTTGCTCTTCATCAAGCGAGTTCGTTTTTTCTTTACGATATCTAGCAATAAAAGGAACAGTATTTCCTTCGTCTAACAACTCTAAAACTGTTTCAACTTGTTTTACAGTTATTCCTTGCGTTTTTGCTACTTGTTTAATTAAACTTTCGTTAATATATTCCATTTCATTCTCCTTATGCACACTACTATTTTACCACAAAATAGCCAATAAAAAAAAGAACTATTGATTTCAATAGTTCTTTAAAAAACTTTATTCATTAAATGGTAAATATAATCCGTCTCTTATTTGTTCTAATAATGATACTACAGATGATGAGCCGGTTACAATCTCTGTAAATGTGCCTCCGCTAACGACCACCAGCATCGGTGTAGCAATTTGAGATTGCTGTATTGTCGTTAAAAACGCCCCACTATCTCCCTTAACAGAACTAACATTCAATAAGAAAAACATGTCATCTCCACGGTTTAATCGATTTCCTATTCTCAAAACATCACTTTTAATATTAGTACAGTTTTGACAAGTATTTGAGTAAACATAGATAACATAATCTGATATAGCATTACCGTCGTCATCTTTCATAACAAATGCATCTTTATAATCTTCGACAAAAGTATAACTATTATAGTTTTTCCATCTTGTAATCGAGTCATAAATAAAAGCAACTGCTACAATAAGAATAACAGATACAATAATTACAACTATTGTTTTAAGTAATAACATTTCTGAATTTTGTTTTTTAAATCCCTTTTTATAAGTTGCCATATCTTCACCTCAGCATTATAATTTTAACCAATTTTATATCATTTTGCAAGAAATATTTAATATTAAGTAATTAGCCAACTTTTTCTACAACAGCTAGGCCAATACTATACTCTCTTTCATGTGATATTGACACAAATATCTTCATATTATCAAACTTTGGAGACTTTAAAGTCGGGCGCTCCATTTCATCGTTAATAATTACCAAATCTCTCATAAAGACTTCTTGCCCAGCCTGCGACAGAGCTTTAATGATCGCTTCTTTGGCGGCAAATCTTCCAGACAAAAACTCTAATTTCCTTCTTTCATTTGAAAAAGATAAATATCTAGATTTTTCTTCTTCGCTTAAAACTCGATCAATAATTCTCTTTGAAACCCTTTTGTTTTGGCATACATCGACCCCTATTCCTAAAATCATGATAATTCCTCTTCTATTAAAACTTTGTTAGCAAGATCTTTAATCGCACGAAAACGATGATTCAATGCTGACTTCGATATTTGCTCATCAAAATGCTCCAAAGATGCATAAGATAATTCCAATAGACTTGATTCTGGATACGTCTTTCTTAGATAGATTGCTTCTAAAATGCTTTTAGGGAGATTCTCCTTAAACTTTTTTTCAATGATTGCTATTTGTTCCAATTGCTTATTAGCAGCATCCATTGCTTTTTTTTCATTTGCAAGATCACAATTAATCACGCGATTAATCGAGTTCTTAAAATCTCTTTTGATTCTTGAATCTTCAAAATCAAACAAAGAATTATTAGCTCCGATAACTCTTAGAAAATCAGCAATTCTTTCAGCTTCTTTAATATATGTTATAAAGCCACGTCTATTGTTTGAAACTTTTGCATTCAAATCAAAATCATGACAAATACTTTTAATAACTTCTGCTTGAGCATTAGAAAACGATTGGATCTCAAGATGATATGCGCTTGTTTCTGGAGAGTTAATTGATCCAGAAGCCATGAACGCTCCTCTTAAATATGCTCGTTTGCAACATTCATTCTCAATTATTCTTTTATCAACATCTTGAAAAAATACTGATGAAGCATTTACTAAAGATAAATCACTAATTAAATAATCTACTTTATCACTTATCTTAACCAAGAACAAATCATGCTTCTTCAACTGATTAACTTGTTTTTGAAGTAAAGTAACCTCAATTTTATATAATTGTTTGATTAAAAACATAAAACGTCTGACAACTGCATTATTAGTGGTTTGAAAAACCAAACTGATTCCTGATGAGTTTTTTTCAATTGAACCATTAATATGTAACATCGCTGATAATTCCGCTTTGTTACAACAATTGAGATGTTTCAGACTTTGTAACTCTGCCTTAATCTTCTTTGAAAAAGACATTAAGATCCCCCCTTATTAAAACCAAGGTCTTTCAGCTGTAGAATAATCCATTCCTTTTCTTTTTATCCTTACAAATAAAGATAAACCAACACCGGCCAAAATCATCAACACTGATGTTACTGTTGCTGATTTTAGTGTCATACCTAAAAAGTTAAATACTAATGGATCTGTTCTCATGCTTTCTATAAATATTCTTAGACCGCCATACCAGATTAAGTAGAAGGATAGCAACTCGCCAAAATGAATCTTTTTCCAACGTCTAAGTACTAACATTATTGCAAACCCCAAAAGATTAAACATTGATTCATAAAAGAAAGTAGGATGATAATATCCAGTAAAAGGTTCAACAGTAACAGAATGAAGTCCTCTTGTTATATACATATTATTTACAACAAACTCTGGCAAATGTAACGTGTATCTTAGGAAGTTGAACTGCTCTTCTACAGATAGATTCATTACTCCATTTACTGAACCGCCAACAATTCCCCCATGAGCTTCTTGGTTAAAGAAATTGCCCCATCTACCAAATGCTTGTGCAATAATAAAACCAACTGCAACAATGTCTAAAACCTTAAATAAGTCCATTTTTCTTTTTCTTGTGTAAAGAACCGCACATATTACAGCTACAAAGAAAGCGCCGTGAATTGCTAATCCAGCTAATCCAAAGCTAGAAAAATCTAGTGTCCCACTGGAAAAACCAATTACTCGTAATAAAGATGGGAAGAAGCCGCCATATATAAACTGGTCCAACTCAAATACGACATACCATAATCTTGCCCCAAGAATAGAAACTGGAACAATCCATAAAAAACCATCAATTAAATCGTCTTTTTTCATGCCGACTCGTTTAATTTCTTTTAAACCAAGCGCTAAAGCGACAAAAATTCCTACCATTATAAAGAATGAGTAAAAGAATATTGCTCTTCCTCCAAAAGAAACTAAACGATTATCCAGTGTATAAATTGGTTTAATAACTGTATCTTCATTAATTTCGTTAAACTGACTAGGCCATACTGACCAGCGGGTAAAATACCTATCACCAACAGCCGGCATATTCTCTGGAGCAATTATCTCACAAGTATTAACGCCATCACAATTTACTTCTTTAATAGTATTACCATAAAAATCAACAAATGTCACTGTAAAAAGCTCTTGCTCTTGATTGCCATTATTGCTGCAACTAATCAAAAACACAGAAAATATTAATAAAAACGCTACAAATAATATATTTTTAGTTTTCTTCATCATCGATATCCTCTTGATTATTTTTAATATGATTATTTAATTTAACATTAAATTCTTCCGCAGAATTGTACCCCATCGTTTTAGATTTATAATTGAAAGCTGCAGCTTCTACCAGGGTTGCTGCATTTCTAGCTTCGGTAATCGGTAAAGATGCATATGATACATATGTATCAAATATCTTTCTTTTATCATCGGATAAGCCGAGCCTATCATACTTTTCTTCATTAGAATCCATTTTTTGGAGTTCCACAATTAATGATAGCTTTTTCTTTTCTCTAAAAGACCTAACACCAAAAAGATATACTACATTTACTACTCCCACACCACGTATTTCTAAAAATTCTTTTAAAATATCAGGTGCCTCAGCAACAAGCATACCTTTTTCAACCTGATAAATCTCAACAATATCATCTGCAACTAAAATATAACCTCTTCGCACTAATTCTAAAGCAACTTCACTTTTGCCTAACCCACTCTTTCCAGTAATTAAAACCCCGACTCCATTGATATCAAGCATTACCCCATGCATTGAGGTTCTTTCTGCTAGAGCGGCTTGTAAAAATGAATACAACTCACTGAATAAAGATGTAGTTTTATAATAACCTTTTAATATTGGGATATTATAAACATCGCCATAATGAATAAACACATCTGGTATATCTACATTTTTTGTAAAAATATATGCTGGAGCATCTTTTTCAAATAAAGTCTTGACTCTTTCTTCTTGAACGTCAGCATCAAGAGAATGAAAAAAAGCTGCTTCTTTTGAACCTAAAATCTGAATCCTATCTTTCTCATAAAACTCAAACATACCAGCCAATTCAATACCCGGTTTTGATAAAGCAGCATTGGTTACTTTTCTACTCAAACCTTTATGTCCGCCGATTATTTCTAATTTTAGACCCTCAACAATATCTTTTACTGTAACAGAAGCCATTTATTTCACCTTCTTCTTAAACCTTTTAAGTTAATTGTTCTTTTCAAATGAGTGATAATTGCTTTTAAAACAAATCTGATAAAATGTAAAAACATGACAAACACTATTGGATCCCAGTGACTATTAAAATAGAAATTACTTTGAAAAATTGCTAAATCTAGAAAATAAAACAAAAGTAGATTCATAAGGAAAAATATTAATCCTGAAGAAAAAATAACCAAAGATAAAAAATATTTAGTTAAATGTCTTCGATATATTTCTTCATATAGGGTAAGAATGATAGCTATAAGAAAAATGTAAGATATATGTGAATAATATGCAAAATCAAAAACGCTAAGTAGCGCTAAAACAACAAGGAAATTTACAAAAAAGCTTACAGCAAGATTGATGAAAACATTATTTGAATATTCCATCCCTAGATTAATTTTGACAACAATTTGCTTTTCATTACCAGGTTTCTTATTTTGCTTTTTCTTTTCTTCCTCATTTTGCATTTTTACTTGTTCAATTAGTTTTTCTAATTCTTCAATTTCTTTCCTTATATCTCTATCTTCTTTATCCATAATCATCTTCCTAAAAAACTAATCCTATAATACCACATCAAGTTACAAATTACGAGTAATTGAAGTTGGAAATAAAATATCTTTTAAATAGTGACCTGTATATGATTCTTTATCCATCGCAACTTCTTCTGGCGTTCCTGTTGCTATAATTCTTCCGCCTCTATCTCCACCTTCAGGTCCTAAATCAATTATGTAGTCAGCCGATTTTATAACATCCAAATTATGTTCAATTACAATGACTGTCGCCCCTTTATCAACGATATCATGTAAAACCTCAAGCAATTTCTTTATATCATGAGTATGTAAACCGGTTGTTGGCTCATCAAGTATATAGATTGACTTTTCTGAAATCCTCTTATATAATTCGCTAGCTAATTTAACTCTTTGTGCTTCTCCTCCAGACAATGTTGTTGAAGATTGCCCTAGTTTAATATAACCCAAACCTACATCATTAATTGTTTTAATTCTAGTATATATTTTTGGTTGATTCTCAAAAAAGTTAATTGCCTCTTCAACTCGCATATCCAATACATCTGCAACGGTTTTTCCTTTGTATTTTACTTGCAAAGTTTCTTTATTATACCTTTGACCATTACATTCTTCACATTCAACATATAAGTCAGGCATAAAATGCATCTCAATCTTTATAACACCATCACCTTGACAGTGCTCACAACGACCGCCTTTCACATTAAAAGAAAAACGACTTTTATCATACCCTCTTAGTTTAGCTTCCTTTGTTTGAGCAAATAAATCTCGAATATGGTCAAATACTCCGGTGTAAGTTGCAGGATTCGACCTTGGGGTTCTTCCTATCGCTGATTGATCAATATCAATGATTTTGTCAAACACTTTATAATTATCAATTCTTTCAACTTTTCCGGCAATCTCGTTTCTTCGAGTTAGAAGATTAACCAAGTTTTTATATAAAACTTCGTTAACCAATGACGATTTTCCAGATCCAGAAACACCAGTAACAACTGTAAATAGTCCAATAGGAAAATCAACTGACACTTTTTTTAAGTTGTTCTCAGTCGCGTTTTCAAGATGTAAATAACCACTATTATGTTGTCTTCTCTTTACTGGAGTATCAATCTTTAAATCGCCACGTAAATACTTTCCAGTAATAGAATTTTTTGATTTAATCAATTCTTGAGGTGTTCCAACAAAAACAACCTCTCCACCATGATCACCAGCCCCCGGGCCAATATCCACAACTAAATCGCTTTCTAGAATCATTTCATGATCATGTTCAACAACAATCATTGTATTTCCTAAATCACGCATTTCTTTCAAAGTATTAATTAATCTTCGATTGTCTCTTTGGTGTAGCCCAATCGATGGTTCATCAAGAATATACAAAACCCCAGTTAATCGAGACCCAATTTGGGTCGCTAAACGAATTCTTTGCGCTTCTCCACCAGATAAAGTTCCAGTTAAGCGAGATAAAGAAAGATAATCTAGCCCTACATTAACTAAAAAGCCTAGTCTGGCCTTGATTTCTTTTAATATAGGCTTTGATATCTCTTGTTCTTTTTGTGTTAAATCAATTTTATTCAAGAAATCAAAAAGTTGTATGATGCTCAAACTTGATAACTCATGTATGTTCAATCCCGACACATAAACCGAAAGAGCCGATTCATTAAGACGCTTCCCATGACAAGTATCACATACGGTATCATTCATCATTGATTCAATCCAAGATCTAATCATCTTTGAATTAGAGGATAAATACCTTCTTTCCAAGCTATTGATAACCCCTTCAAATTTTCTTTTTGCATTATGATACATATTTCCGGTTTTAGATATATAACTAAAATCAATATCTTCTTTTGAGCCATAAAGAATTATATTCTTCTGTTTCTCTGTCAAATCTTGAAACGGTTTATCAAGCGGGATATTTAAATACATTGCTGTTTGTTCAATTTGTTGGTAATAAAGCGAGTCCATATTCGCATATTTTTGAAAAACATTCTGGTTTAAACTCAAGGTTTGATCAGGTAATAATAAGTTAGGATCAATCTTTCTTTTAAAACCTAGTCCAGCACAAGTTTCGCATGCGCCAAATGGCGCGTTAAAAGAAAACAATCTTGGCTCTAACTCTGGAACTGTAAATCCACAGATGGGACAAGAAAAATGTTCGCTGAATAAAAGGTCTTCCTTGTTAACCAAAATCCTAACATGACCTTCCCCTAGCTTGCTAGCAACCTCTAAGGAATCGTATAATCTTGATGCAACGCTTTCTTTAACAATGATTCTATCAATTACAACATCAATATCGTACCTGATATTCTTATCAAGGTTAATCTCAGTATCTAACTCAAAAAATTCCTTATTTATCCTTACCCTTGTATAGCCATCTTTACGTAAACTATCAATTATTTTACTATGTGCACCCTTCTTACCTCTAACAACAGGGGCTAAAACAATAAGCTTTTCCCCTTCGAACTCAAGCACTTTATTTGTCATCTCTTGAATTGTCTGGGATTTGATTTCAATCTTATGAGTCGGGCAATAAACTCTACCTATTCTAGCATAAAGCAATCTTACGTAGTCATATATTTCAGTTACTGTCCCAACTGTTGATCTTGGATTATTAGATGTCGTTTTTTGATCAATGGCAATTGCAGGTGATAACCCTTCAATTGAATCCACATCAGGTTTTTCCATATTACCCAAAAACTGTCTTGCATAAGAGCTCAATGATTCAACGTAACGTCTTCTACCTTCTTCATATATTGTATCAAATGCCAAACTGGTCTTTCCAGAACCGGAAAGACCCGTCATAACAACCAACTGGTTTTTTTTAAATTCCAAATCAATCGACTTCAGATTATTTTCTCTAGCACCTTTAATTGTAATATACTCACTCAAACTATCACCCAATCTTAATCATCTCGTTAAACTCATCTTCATTTATCACTTTTACACCTAGCGCGATTGCCTTATCATATTTTGACCCTGGGCTATCTCCGCAAAGAACATAATCGGTTTTACTTGAAACTGAGGAACTTACATTCCCACCGAGTTGTTCAATTATTGCCTTAACTTCATTTCTGCCATACCCATTTAATGTTCCGGTAACAACTACTGTTTTATTTGAAAAAGCAGTTAAAACAGAGCTACGATTGTCTGTATAAACTGTATTTAACCCTAAATTACTTAACTCTTTAATCAAGTCGAGATTCTCCTGCTTTGAAAAATAAGCAAAGACACTTTTTGAAGTCGCATCGCCTATGTCCTTAATGCTTTCTAAACTCTCTTGACTAGCTTGTGATAAAGCAAAGATATCATTATAGTTTTGGGCTATTGTTTTGGCGGTTTTAGCTCCAACGTGTCTAATGCCTAAACCAAAAAGAAGTTTATCGAGATTGTTCTTTTTAGATTCCTCAATTGCGTTAATTAAATTCTCAACGCTTTTTTCGCCAAATCTTTCTTTATTGATTAATTCATTACGATATTCTTTTAACTTGAAAATATCTGCTATATTATGAACAAATCCATCATTATACAACTCGGTTAGAATCGCCTCACCTAACCCATCAATATTATATACTTCTCTTGAAGCAAAATGAATTAGCCCCTCTAAATGTTTCGCTTCACAATTAGGGTTTAAGCAATAATAGTCGGCTTCACCAGGTTTTCTTTCTAGTTTTGTTTGACATATCGGACAATTCGTAATCATTGCGAATTCTTTTTCTTCTCCGGTTCTTTTTTCTTTAACTACTCTTAAAACCTCAGGAATTACCTCTCCAGCTTTTCGAACTATTACTTTGTCTTTTATATGAATATCTCGCGTTTTAACAAAATCTTCATTATGAAGCGTTGCTCTAGCAACTAAAGAACCTGAAATCATCACTGGCGCAAGATTTGCAACCGGCTTTATAACACCGGTTCTGCCTATTTGAAAATCCACAGATTCTAATGTCGTTTCGACTTCTTCTGCAGGGAACTTATACGCAGTAGCCCATTTTGGAAACTTTGAAGTATAACCAATTCTTTGATATGTTTCGATCTCATTTACCTTAATAACAACCCCATCGATTTCATAAGGTAACTCATGTCTTATACTTTTTATTTGGTCTATATAGTTGATTACATCATCAATATTATCGCAATTTTTTGTATAAGGATTAACCTTAAAGCCAAGTTCTTTAATTTTTTGAATTATCAAAAAATGATTGCTAATATTTATGCCATATCCATAATAAATGAAAGCATCAAGTTTTCTCTCGGCTACTATTTTTGGGTCCAATTGCCTAATGCTTCCCGCCGCTGCATTACGAGGGTTTTTAAAAAGCTCTTCATTATTGACTAATCTTTTTTGATTAATCTCGTCAAAATTTTTCTTGCTAAGGTATATTTCCCCTCTTACTTCTAATGGATCATTATACTGTATCTTCAGCGGTATTGATTTTATAGTTTTAACATTCTCAGTAATATCTTCACCGACAAGTCCATTACCTCTAGTAGCTGCTTTATAAAAATAACCATTATTATATTTAATAGAAACAGATAAACCATCTATCTTTAAATCAACAGTGAAAGTATATTTGTTTACGGCCTTTTTAATCTTTTTATCAAAAGCCTTAAGGTCATCATAATTAAAGATGTTATCCAAAGATAGCATAGGAATATCGTGAGTTACCTTAACAAATTTATCGCTTACATCTCCGCCAACTCTCTGTGTGGGCGAGTCTTTTAACTTATATTCCGGAAACTCGTTTTCTAAAGCAATTAACTCTTTCATAAGTTGATCAAACTCATAATCTGTCACTGTTGGATTATCCAAGACATAATACTCATAATTATGTTTATTAATTATCTCAATCAACTCATACATTCGATTTAGTCTATCTATCATTTATCTATCACCTCATAACTAGGATGATCCCTTATCAATATTTTCACTCCTACGGGAGCGGGAAATGCTACTCTGATTTTATCATCTTCAAGCGCAACGACAATTCCTTTACCAAAGGTTTTATGTTCAATCTTATTTCCAACACTTACAATATGTTTAACCTGATTATAAGTATAGTCACTTTCATTAAACTCAACATTCTTACTACGACGTGGTTTTTCAAAAGTCTCTCTTTTTGGTTGATAAAGCCCTTTGCTTTCAAGATATTCTCCATCAATTTCACCGATAAACTGAGAATCATGATTTTCCATATAACTACCATACAAAAACCGGTTTCTGCAACTAGTAAGAAAAACTTTTTCTTTAGCCCTTGTTAACGCGACATAAAATAATCGTCTTTCTTCATCTATATCGACATGCTGTTGAAGACTTTGGTTGGATGGAAATAATGTTTGTTCTAAACAAGTAATAAAAACAATCTTAAACTCTAAACCTTTTGCGGCATGAGCTGTCATCAAACTTACATATTCTCCAGAATCATCAATCTCTTGCGCTTGTTCGTGTAAGGCTAAGTCGTTTAAAAGGTTCACAAGTATTTCATAATTTGAAAAGTTTATATCATACCCAGAAATTTTTTCCATCATTAAACTTTTAAACTCTTTTAAATTATCCAATCTTCTTTCAGATTGAAAACTCTTATCTAAAGTAGAGTCGTCATTCTCCAACATCGCTTTGTATCCCGATTTTTCTACTAATTGATCGTAAGTATCTAAAAGTGATTGGTGATTAATTTTTTCTTTCAACTCAATAATCAGATTCTTAAACTCTAACATAGCTTCTTTTGACTTACCCTTTAAAATATCCATACTCTCATCGATAATGTCAAAAAGTTTTAAATTTTCTTCATTAGCTTTTTCTACTATTTTCGAAAACCCAGCTAAACCAACGCCTCTTTTTGGCGTGTTATAAATTCGAGAAAACGAGTAATCATCGCCCATGTTGATGATTAGATGCAAATAAGAAATTATATCCTTAATTTCTTTTCTTTTATAGAAGGAAACATTACCAATCACACGATGAGGAACATTATACTTTAAAAAAATGTCTTCAAACCTTCTGCTCATTGCGTTATTTCTGTAAAGAATCGCCATGTCTTTTAAACTTGTTTTATTCTTCCAATAGTATTTAATTTTTTCATATACGTAGTAAGCTTCTTCCTCGTCAGTTCCTGCACGAAAATGAACTATCTTATCGCCTTCACCAAGGGTTGAAAAAAGTTCTTTTTTAATTCTATTCCGATTATTCTTGATTACTGAGTTAGCTGCTTTTAGAATAGTATCTTTGGAACGATAGTTCTGGTTAAGCATAATAGTTAGATGATCAGGAAAGTCTTTCATGAATTTCCTAATATTATCAATGTTAGAGCCTCTAAATGCGTAGATACTTTGATCTTCATCCCCAACAATAAATAGATTATGATGGTTCTGCGCTAAAAGCTTAACAATTTCATACTGCAAATCGTTTGTATCTTGAAACTCATCAACAAGTATATACTCAAACTTGTCTTGATATTTATTTAGTACCTTTGGATAATTTCTAAACAATTCCAACACTAAGGTTAGTAAATCTTGGAAGTCAACAAGATTGTTTTTCTTTAAAAAATCAACGTATTTTGGATAAAGTTGCATAACCATTGATTTGATTGGCTCGGCTATTGAACTAAATGTTGTGTGTTCCCCTTTAATGGAAGCGAATAAATTCGACGTAATTTTTGGAGAAAAGTTTTTGATATCGTAGTTATATTCTTTCATTAAATTTTTGATAATTATTGTACTATCTTCATCATCAATAATTTGAAAATCGTTGTTATATCCCAGGTGATGGATGTCTGATCTAAGAATTTTAGCACCCATTGAATGGAAGGTTGAGATCCAAGAAGCTTCCAACCCTTTATCAATCAATTTATATACTCTTTTCCGCATCTCTTCAGCGGCTTTGTTTGTAAAGGTAATAGCCAAAATATTGCCAGGGAAAATACCCGCTTCTTCGATAAGGTAGGCAATTCTTCTTGTTAGAACTCTAGTTTTCCCCGAGCCGGCCCCAGCAACAGCCATAACTGGTCCATTGACCGTTTTAACCGCAAGGACTTGTTGATTGTTTAAGTTGTCGAGTATCATTTCTTTCACTTTATCACCTTTAAATATTATATCATAATTCTAGGTCAATATTAATATATATGAACGATATTTATCCTCTAGTTATTCATTGAGCATATGTTTTGAATTCGAAACATCATTATGAGATAATATATATAGAAACATTTATAAAAGGAGTGATTTATATGAAACACATTTTACCAGATTTATCTTTTAAATATAGCGATTTAGAACCTTACATCGATGCAAAAACAATGGAAATTCATCACACTAAACATCATCAAGCCTATATAACAAAATATGTTGAAGCCTTGAACGCTACCCCTAGTTTGTTAGAAAAAGACGTTGAGGATGTATTAAGAAACATAAACGATGTCCCTGAAAAGGTTAGACAAGCTGTTATTAACAATGGCGGTGGGTACTATAATCATCGTTTATTCTGGGAGATTCTTACTCCAGAAAAAACGAAAATGAGCTCAAAACTTGAAGCGACAATTGTTCGTGATTTTGAATCTATTGATAATTTTAAAGAGATTTTTGCTACTGCAGCAATAACTCGATTTGGCAGCGGTTGGGCTTGGTTAGTTGTTGATAACAATGGAAAACTCATTGTCACATCTACTGGAAATCAAGATGTTCCATTCAAAATTGGAAAACCAATTTTTGCTTTAGATGTTTGGGAACATGCATATTATTTGAACTATCAAAATCGAAGACCTGATTACATAAAAAACTTTTGGCATGTAGTCAATTGGAAAAAAGTTTCTGAGAACTTCGAAAAATCATTATAAGAACAACGCCTGTTAAAGGCGTTTTTTTTATGCTTAAATAGAAGTATAAATTAATTTGGTGTTATAATTAAGACATAAAGAGGTGTTATAAATGAAAAAATGTTTAATTGTAGTTGATTATCAAAATGATTTTATTGATGGTTCTCTTGGTTTCCCAACCGCTATCGAGATTAAAGATAAAATTATTGAAAAAATCAAGACTTACCGAAATGATAATCATGATGTTATTTTTACAAAAGATACTCACAACGAAAATTACTTAAGTTCTGAAGAAGGATTCAATTTGCCAATTATTCATTGTGTTAAAGGTACTTATGGTCACGAAATCCAATCTGATGTTCTTGCTTATAAAGAGCCAAAAGACATAGTTTTTGAGAAATATACATTCCCTTCACTAGAGTTGGGTAAACATCTTGAAAAGAAAAGATATGATGTTATTGAACTCTGTGGTCTTGTTTCTAATATTTGTGTTATCAGTAATGCTGTTATAGCAAAGAGCGCTTTGCCAAACGCCCACATCTTTGTTGATAATCTCGCAACCGATTCTTTTGATAAAACACTTCACGAAAAAGCGCTTGACGTTTTGGTTGGAATGCATGTTGAAGTGCTTAACAGATGATGAGTATACAAAAGTCAATGATTGTCGACCTTTATGAGTTGACAATGGCTAATGGGTATTTTTTAAACAATAAAAAAGATGATATCGTCTATTTTGATTTATTCTTCCGTAGTATTCCTGATTCTGGAGGGTATGTTATTTTTGCTGGGCTAGAGACAATTATAGAATATATTGAAAATATCAAGTTCAGTGAAGAAGATATCGCATTCCTAAAAAGTAAGGAACTATTCGCTGATCCGTTTCTTGACTACCTAAGAAACTTTAGGTTTACTGGAGATATCTATGCTTTTGAAGAGGGTAGTGTTGTTTTCCCTAATGAACCCTTAATAACTGTAAAGGCAAAAGCCATCGAGGCACAAATTATAGAAACATTTTTACTTCAAACAATCAATCACCAAAGCTTAATCGCTACAAAGGCATCGAGAATAAAGCTGGCTGCAAAAGACAAAAAAGTTATCGAAATGGGTGCCAGAAGAGCACACGGAGAGTCGAGTAGTATTTATGGTGCAAGATCAAGTTATATAGGGGGAATCGACAGCACCAGTAACGTTGCTGCAGATTTACTGTTTAATATTCCTTCAAAGGGGACGATGGCGCACTCTTGGATCCAGCTATTTGAAAGCGAGTATGATGCTTTTAAAAGCTACGCTACTATCTATCCTAATAACAGCACTTTTTTAGTTGACACTTACGATACTTTGAAAAGCGGTATTCCTAATGCAATAAAAGTAATTAAAGAAGTGCTTTTACCGATTGGCGGTAAAAGCTATTCAATTAGAATTGATTCGGGAGATTTGACATACCTTTCAAAGAAAGCCAGAAAATTACTAGATGAATCTGGCTTGTTTGAATGCAAAATTGTTGTTAGTAACTCTTTAGATGAAAGAATTATTGAAACTTTGCTATCCCAAGGAGCACCAATTGATGTTTTTGGTATTGGGGAAAGATTGATTACAGCAAAAAGCGACCCAGTCTTTGGTTCAGTCTATAAGTTGGTTGCGGTAGAGAAAGATAAAATTATTTATCCCAAAATAAAGCTTAGCGATAACATAGAAAAAATCACTACCCCTCATTTTAAGAAGGTTTATCGAATCTACTCTTCTGAAGGCAAGGCAGAGGCAGATTTAATAACAATTCACAATGAAGTTATTGAGCCAACAAGTCCTTTAACCATCTTTGATCCTTCTGCTACTTGGAAATCAAAAACATTTCATAACTACATTTTAAAAGAAGTTTTGGTCCCAATTTTTATAAAAGGAAAAAGAATCTATGAACTCCCAACACTTTCAAAAATAAGAACTCATGTTGTAAATGAACTAAACACTCTTTGGGACGAGGTTAAGCGTTTTGATAACCCTCATAAATACTATGTAGATTTGTCCGAAAAACTTTGGCTAATCAAAAACGATTTAATTTCAAATCATAAATAAATATCTTTTATAAGAACAACATATCTCAGAAATAAAAGGTCTATCTTAAACGATAGACCTTTTATTTTAGCCATTATTCTTTTTTTTAAATACTATCATTTAGTTAAAAGACGATTTCAATTCGACAATTCGATTAAATATTAGTTCTGTTTCGCTTGAATCATAATCTGTTGCAAAGAAACCTTTTCTTACGAATTGGAATCGCTCAAGTGATGAAGTGTTTTTTAATGACGGCTCCACAAATCCATTAAACGTATCCCAAGAATGTGGATTTAATCGCGACACTAACTCCTTTTTAGAATCTGAGTCTGTAAGTAATGGTTCAAACAAATTGATAACTACAGGTATGGCTGTAGATGCTTCAACAAAATGAATATTCCCATTTGGTTTTCTTGCAGAGAAGCCGCTACCTGATTTAGTTTCCTCATCATATGTACAGTTCAAATGGCTAATTGTCATATCCTCATTATAGATCACTTCATTACATCTGATGAAGTATGCATGCATCAATCTTACTTCTAACCCAACAGATAATCTCTTCCATTTTTTATTTGGTTTTTCTTCAATAAAATCTTCTTTTTCAATATAAATATTTCTACTGAAAGCAATCTGTCTTGAACCTAAATCAGGATTATCACTATTATAATTCACATCCAACCATTCAATTTTTCCTTCTGGATAGTTTGTTATTACTACCTTGATTGGGTCAATAACAGCATTTACTCTTTTAACTTTTAGATTTAAATCATCTCTCAATGAAGTCTCTAGCATTTCACTCGAAACAGTTGAATTGATTCTAGATAATCCTGTAGACAAAATAAAATTAATAATGGACTCTTTTGTAAACCCGCGTCTTCTCAAACCCGCTAATGTTGGCATTCTCGGGTCATCATATCCTTTTACCAAATTATCATCTACTAATTGCTTAAGGTACCTTTTAGACATTATTGTATTGGTAATATTTAATCTTCCGAATTCATATTGATGAGGCACGTGTTCAAGTTCGCACTTTTCAACAAACCAATCATATAATATTCTGTGATCATCATACTCTAACGAACACAAAGAGTGAGTAACACCCTCAAATGAGTCTTGCAAAGGGTGAGCAAAATCATACATAGGATATATACACCACTTGTTGCCAGTATTGTGGTGCTCAATGTGAATAATCCGATATATAACGGGATCTCTCATATTCATGTTTGGAGAAGACATATCTATTTTAGCCCTTAACGTTCTTTCTCCTTCTTTATATTTTCCCGCCTTCATGTTTTCAAACAAGAGTAAGTTCTCTTCAATAGTGCGATTTCTATACGGGGAATCCTTTCCTATTTCTTTAAGAGAACCTCGAAACTCCCGCATCTCTTCTTGAGATAAATCGCAAACATAAGCTAAGCCTTTTTTTATTAAAGTGATTGCTAGCTCATACGTTCTGTCGAAATAGTCTGAGCCAAACAATACTTCAGCAGGATGGTAACCTAACCATTCTATATCTTCCTTTATCGCTTCCACAAATGAACTGTCTTCTTTAACTGGGTTTGTATCATCGAAACGCAAGTTTGTTTTCCCGCCAAAATGCTTTGCAAGTTCAAAATTGGTCACTATCGCTCTAGCGTGACCAATATGTAGATAAGCATTTGGTTCAGGCGGAAATCTAGTAACAATGGTATTAACTTTTCCACTATTGAGATCTTCTTCCATTATCGTTTTGATGAAATTAGATGTAATTTCCATTAGTTATTCCTCCAAATTGATTCTTGAAAAGCCATTTAAAAGCATATCATCGGCTTTTTTATTATTTAAATATTGAAAATAACCTGCAGAAGCTATCATTGCTGCATTGTCTGTACAATATGCCATTTTAGGAAAGAATACATCCACATCGGTAATTCTTTCTTTCATTTTATTACGTAGACCTGAGTTTGCGGCAACTCCACCTGCAACTATAATCTGTTTCACTTGATATTGATTTTTTGCTTGGATAGTTTTTTCCACCAAAACGTCAGTAACTGCTTCTTGAAAACTGGCACAAAAATCTTCAACATTAATTTGTTCATTTCTTTGAATCATATTATGATGAACATTTATGACATGAGATTTTAATCCAGAAAAACTGAAATTAAAGTTGCCAGCACCCATCATTGGTCTAGGAAATTTTAAAGTATCTTTCCCTAATTTTGCAAGCTTGTCAACAACTGGCCCCCCTGGATAAGGAAGTCCAAGGACTCTTGCGATTTTATCATAAGCTTCTCCAACCGCATCGTCTTGAGTTTCTCCAAGCTTTTCAAAATTGTAATGTTCCTTCATTAATATCAACTCTGTATGTCCACCAGATACTACCAAAGCAAGTAAAGGAAATTCCATTCCATTATCGATATAATTTGCATAGATATGTCCAGCAATATGATGAACACCAACAATAGGGATATTATAGTTCAAACTAATGACTTTTGCTGCATTAACGCCTATAAGTAAAGAGCCAATAAGTCCTGGTCCTTTTGTAACCGCAATTAAATCAATATCTTCATATTTTACTCCAGCATCCTTAATTGCTTTATCAAAAACATATGTAATACCCTTCACGTGTTCTCTAGACGCAATTTCTGGAACGACACCGCCATATTCCTTATGTATATCTATCTGTGATAGAACTTTATTCGCTAGCACTTCTTTTCCATCTTTGACAATACTAACACTTGTTTCATCACAACTTGTTTCAACTCCAAGAATCAACATATTAACCACTTCCTATTTTTTTATACATCATTAAGGCATCTTCGCCATTATTATAGTATGCTTTTCTCACTGCAACTTGTTTAAAACCACATTTTTCATAAAGTTTAATCGCTTCTGCGTTTGAAGGCCTAACTTCAAGAGTTATTTCCTCAACACCAAGCTCTTTAAACTTTGATTCTAAGTAACGTAATAATCTATAACCATATCCCTTGTTTCTAAATTCGGGAAAAATAGCTATGGTAATAATTTGCGCTTTACTATCATCAACCCATAGTCCAGCATAGCCATAAATTTCATTACCAATAAACAAATAATAGTCAATTAGAGGATTATCTATATCATTCTTAAGTTGATCATAAGTAGCAAAATTATGAAATATTTCATTCTCATATTTGACTATTAAATCAATATCCTCATCGATTGCTTTTTTCAAAACAAAACTCATTATTCTTTACTTCTTTCCGCTTCGGTTTGTCTTAAATAGTTTGGCACAAGAGTGTGTATATCCTCTACTTTTTCTATAGCCTTCGTATTTATAAGTTTCATAACCTTAGGTTTGCCTTCAGTAACAACCTCAAAATCACAAGGTATAGATTTCATATAATCTTCAACATTGGCGTGGACATCATCATGTTCTCCTACCAAACTTTTTTCAACATTGAAGTATAAACCCATGAAGCCATTGCCTCTTCTAGCGTCAACAAACGCTAAAACACAAGGACTATCAGAGTGAGAAGCCATTAAAGCTAGCGAGGATACTTTAAACACTTCTATATTATTAAGATAGCCAATCATCTTCGCTATTGTTAAGCCAATCCTTACTCCAGTATAACTTCCTGGCCCAACTCCAACAATCACTTGATCGATTTCTCTCAGTGTTGTTCCTTCTTTATCAAGCATAGATTTAATATGAGGCATTATCGTAACTGAATGATCATTACTTCCTTTCTCATATACCGTTTGGACCTCTTGGCCGTCAATTATCAAAGCTAAGAAAATATACTTAGTTGCTGTATCTATTACTAATTGTTTTAACAATTTCTTCATATTCACCTTCTCCTTTGATAACAATATCTCTTTCAAACTCATCTATAACAGTAAAAGAAAGTCCCAAAACTTCTTTCGGCAGCATCTTTTCGATATACTGATACCATTCAATAACACTAATTCCTTCTCCATAGATGAACTCATCTAACTCATAGTCAAAACCGATATCTTCTAATCGATAAACATCCATATGATATAGCGGCAACCTTCCTTGATATAGTTTAAGTATTGTAAAAGTAGGTGAGTTTAAATTATCAACTACACCGATATTTTTCGCGAAGAATTTAGTGAAAGTTGTTTTTCCTGAACCCAAGTCTCCGGTTAATCCTATAATCATGCCTGGAAAAGTTTTTTCTGCAATTATTTCAGCCAATTTCTCTGTATCAGAGATTGATTTTATCTTTATCTTAATTTCCAAGTATTATCCCTCTTTCTTTATAGCATTTACAGTAAAATTATAACATAAAATCCAAAAATCTAATGTATAATATATATAATAATGCAACTGATTAAATCGTTTTGAATATAGTTAATAATTATTTTGTGTGATATAATTATTAATGATGATTTAGGTATAAAGGAGCTCCCCATGTTTTTAATCATTCACAATCCATTATCAAGCAATAAAAAATCAAAGAAAACCACTTTTAAATATGTTAAGTTCTTTAAAAAATATAATATCCCTTTTCGTCTTAGATCAACACTAAAAATTGATGATCTAAACGCATATCTAGATAAAGACAAAAATATCACTGACATTCTATATTTGGGTGGAGATGGCTCGATCAATTTTTTAATTAACAATGTAAGGATTAATGATATAAAACAAAATATCTATCTCGGAAAAAGCGGTTCTGGGAATGACTTCTTAAGATCTCTAAAGAAATATGGAGAGGCCGAGATTACTATTGGTGAAGCCGAAACAAATATCGGTTCAACAAAATTTATCAATGGTTGCGGATTAGGCTTTGATGGATTAGTTTGTCATTATGTTAATAATGATAGTAAAAAAGGAAAACTTTCTTATTTCTTGAATGTGTTCCGCTCGATTATCAAGTATCAACCCGTCTCAATTGATGTGACTGTTGATAATCAAGAATACCATTTCAAGAAAGTTTTTGTCTCAGCCATTCAAAATGGTAAATATTTTGGCGGCGGAATGAAGGTGTCTCCTCAAGCAGATCCTAGAGATGATGAGTATATCCTTTGTGTTGCACACAACCTTTCTAAATTCATCTTACAACTGGTTTTAGTAACAATCTATCCTGGATGGCATCAAGGGCTTAAAAAATACGTCACAATCTTAAAAGGCAAACAAATAAGTATAAAACACCCTCATGAAACGTATTTCCAAGCTGATGGTGAAGTAATGGGTAATATAAACTCAGTCAATATTAGACCGATTGAAAAAAGAATATTCCGCGCTTTTAGCAAAAAAGAATTTAAAAATAAAGTCAGCCAATAAAAGGCTGACATTTTTTATAGTTTCTTTTCTAGTTCTTCTTTTAGTTTTTCATACCCAGGTTTCCCAAGTAAGGCAAACATATTTTTCTTATATGCCTCAACACCTGGTTGATTGAAAGGATTTACCTTTAGCAAATAACCACTTACACCTACGGCTAATTCAAAGAAGTAAACAAGATACCCAAAATTATACGCATCCATTTTTGACAAGTTGATGATTATATTAGGAACCCCGCCATCTCTGTGAGCTAAAAGCGTTCCTTTAAAAGCTTGCTTATTAACATGGTCTAAACCTTTATCTTTTAGGTAATTTAAACCATCTTGATCAAACTCTGATTCTTGAATAAAAACATCTTTTTCTGATTTTTCTACATTAATAACTGTTTCAAACAGAATTCTTTGACCATCTTGAATGTACTGGCCTAATGAGTGTAAATCGGTTGAAAAAGCTGCACTAGAAACAAATAGACCTTTATTGTCTTTTCCTTCTGATTCTCCAAAAAGCTGTTTCCACCACTCAGAAAAGAATGTTAGTTTCGGCTCATAGTTAACCAACATTTCAATACTGTATTCTTTTCTATATAGCAAGTTTCTTAAAGCTACATACATATGAACATCATTCTTAAAGATGTTATATTTATCATATGCTTTTCTAGCAGCTTTCGCTCCTGAAAGCATTTGATTAATGTTAATTCCAGACGCTGCAATTGGCAATAAGCCTACTGCTGTTAAAACAGAAAAACGACCACCAATATCATCAGGTACAACAAAAGATTTATAGTTATTAATTTTAACTAACTCTCTTAAAGCTCCTGTGCTTTTGTCGGTTGTTGCATAGATTCTTTCTTTAGCCTCTTCCAAGCCATACTTTTCTTCTAATAATGTTTTTAATACCCGAAACGCAATCGCTGGTTCTGTGGTTGTTCCTGATTTTGAAATAACGTTTATTGCGAAATCTTTCTTACTTAAATAATCCTTAAGTTCATTAAGATATGTTCCTGACATGTTATGTCCAGCAAAAACAACTTCAATATTTTTTCTTTTAGGAAAATATGGTTTCATGAACTCGATTGCCGCTTTAGCTCCTAAATATGAACCACCGATTCCAACAACAACCAAAACACTTGCTTGTTTTCTGATTTTTCTTGCTGAAATCAAGATCTCTTCTATTTCTTTTTGGTTGACATTATTAGGTAAATCCAGCCAGCCCAAAAAATCACTTCCTGGTCCCGTTTTTGATTCAAGAAGTTTTCTTGCTAATTTTATTTCTTTATTGATATTTTCTAGCTCATCCTTATTTACAAAAGGCAAAGCGTACCGATAGTCTAAACTTATGCATTTACTCATCGATTTCCTCCTATTTTTTACAAGACTATTATATCACAAAGATATTTGGTTTTTTCTCAAAACTTATTTATGCAAGCACTTTCTTTTTGCCTTAATAAAGAAAACAAGTCAAACTAATTGGTTTTGACTTGTTGTTCTTCTACTTATTATCTTTTTGATACTTATCTACCCAAGCTTTTAATTGAGTTTCAAATGGTTTGAACCCAGTTGTTACTTCGGTAGACTCTCTACTTTTACGTCTTTTCTTATTTTGGGTTTTATAACTTAAACTTATTTTTTTCTCTTCGACTTTAATAATTTCTAAAGTTACTTCATCCCCTACTTTAAGATAGTCTTCTATGCTTCTAACATAGCCATCACTAACTTCAGAGATATGGATTAACCCATCAATATCTTCATCAAGTTTTACAAAAGCTCCATACGGTTTAATGTTAGTAATCCGACCTTTGACGATGTCACCTTGTTTCATATTAAACACCCCTCAAAGAAACTGTAGATATTATATCATAGATTCACTATTTTTAAAACAAGTATATTTCGTAAAAAAAGAATAGCCTCAGCTATTCTTTATCTCCAACTGCGTTATGAGCGATTGAACTAGCTGCAGCCGCAGCAATTGCACCAATGATATCATCCATAAATGTATGGCATTGATCAGTTTTCTTACCCAACTCATCTAACTCTCCAATAATCCCTGGTTTAACCTTATCTACATATCCAAAATTTGTTAATCCGATTGATCCGTAAACATTTGTGATTGATAAAACCAAGATTTCATCAATGCCATATAACGGATGATCTTCACTAACAAGTGTTTGTAATGGTTCTGATAACATTTTTTTCTCAGCTAACATGTCTAGTTCTAGGCCAGTAACAATTGCGTTCTGAACCTCTCTTTTATCAAGAACTCGACTGATTGCAGAGTTACAAAAATCTTTTGTCAAATCTGGCACATACTTTTTTTGAAGATCATAGACAATATCTACAATCTTATCTAAAGTTACGCCTCTTTTTTCGAGAAGATTAATACAAATCTCCTTCATTCGTTTTTGTTTTTCAATCATATACTTTCAACTCCTATCACTCCAGGAACTCTCTCTAGCAAAGTATCTTCAATCAACTCTGACATTGTTGAATCAAACCCCGCGCAACCGATACAGGCTCCTTTTAATTGAACGTAAACTATTCCATCTTCAAACTTAACAAACTCTATGTCTCCGCCATCTCTGTTAATATATGGCCTAATCAATTTTATTACTTCTTTTATTTCTTCGATTATCTCTTCATAATTCATTTTTAAATCCTCTAGTCTTCTATCTTTTTAGCCTTATCATAATTAGGGTTTTTCAAAATATAATAAGCGCAATTTGGTGCACATGACTCCATAATATAATCCGGAATTGTTTGATAATTCGTTTCGGTAAAACCCTTCAATCGTAATAGGCCACCAGAATAATCTCCAACTACATATGGATGTATATCAAAATAATCGGTATAGCGTTTGTTAAAATCATCTAAAACAAAAGCGTCGCGATAGTTCTTAAGTAGTTCAAATTCACCATGTGTTGATACAATCATATTTAATCACTCCCAGTATAAATATTTTAACATATTATCGATAATTATTGCTATTTAATTACTTTAAAAAATAAAAAACTAAGAGCAAATCTCTCAGCTTAATCAATCTAGCATATAGTCAGATTTCTCTAAAACAACAACCGCTTCGCAAAGAATACCCTCTTCCCTCCCAACAAAGCCTAATCCTTCAAAAGTTGTCGCTTTAATAGAAACAAGCTTGATATCACAGTTAAGAATATTAGCAATATTCTCTCTAATATCTTTTATATACGTTCTAATCTTTGGTTTTTCTAGACACACCATAGTGTCTAGATTAGAGATCTCATAACCTTTACTATTAACATAATTAAAAACTTCCTTCAAAATCAAAGATGAATCATAGTCTTTATATTTAGGATCGTCATCAGGAAAAAACTTCCCCAAATCTCCTAAGGCTAAAGCTCCCAGCATCGCTTCAGCTATGACGTGTAATAAACAATCTCCATCAGAATAGCCGACAGAGCCTTTGTAATGAGGGATATCGATTCCTCCTAAAACAAATCTTTGATTATCTACCAAAGGGTGCACATCTTTCGATATTCCAATTTTTATCATAGCACTTCCTCCAAAATTTTTAGGTCTAATAGTGTCGTAAGTTTTATATTTAACTCGTTGCCTTCTATTATTATAACATCTTCTTTTAACTCCTGTATATATAAACTTGCATCATCACTATATGAATTTTCATTTGCCATGGCTAGTTCATATGCCTTTATAATCTTCTCTGTATTAAAAGCTTGTGGTGTTTGTAATAGCACAAAATCATCTCTATTCAAATATGATTTCAGTTGATTAAATGAGTGTTTCGCTAAAGAATCCTTGATTTTTTTGACTAAAACACAAGCCTTTTCTTTGACTGTTTTTTTGAGATTCTCTATATCTTGTTTATCTATAAAAGGTCGTGCTCCATCGTGGATCATGACATATTTATTGTTTACTTTCTTTAATCCTAAATATACACTTTCTTGTCTAGTGATCCCGCCTAAAGTTATCTTAACATTTCTGCCCGCTAGCAAATCTTTCACATGCATTTTATCTTTCTCATTCGTCACAACAATCACTTCAGAGAACGCTGGATCTTTTAAAAAATAATCCACTGAATATTCCAAAACTGTCTTATGTTTGATTTCATAGAAAACTTTATTATATCCCAAATTCAATCTAGTCCCTTTTCCCGCAGCTAAAATGACTACTGAATACATTTTTTTAACCTCCAAAAATAGAGTAGTTTTGTTTATTATTTCTAATCGCCTCTTCTAAAGCTTTGTTACTTAAACTAATAAATTCACTGATATCAACATTTTCCCAAGGATCGTTCTTAATAATGCCTATGTTTGGATAGACTATCTGTAAAATACCCCCAATATTAATTCTTACGTTAATTAAGTCGCCTCCACTCACAAGCGCTCGATGCAAATTAGCATATCTTTGCTCATCACTAATGATAACAGCGAATTGAATACCAGTGATTCTAAAAATAGTATTATTTTCTCTTGCATAATGATATTTCATTTGTTTGATATATTCCGCAATCATTAAGTTTCCGACATCTCTTCCAAAACGTTTATTGATGTCTGGTATATTTGTCAGATGCATCATTGCTAAATAAAACGGTTGTTTTTCTTTTCTTAGTTGCGAGATAGTATTTGTTAACTCATCTTCGTTAGGTAAAGAATCAACAATTTGTATCGATGTCTCTGGAAAAATCTTAATATCTAACTTCTTAATATTAGACATTAAATAATCTTTATTGTTGTGGCTAAACGACTTTCCTTTTTCTTCAACCCAAGTATAACCACCAGGCATTTTTAAACGGTATTTATGATTTAGATCAGGTAGTTTTTTACTTACTTTTTTTATTGTTTGTGAATAGGCTGTTCTATCCTCAGGATGGATATAATCAATATAGGCTTCTAGACTAATTTCTGACTGCTTAATGTTTAAGATTTTAAGAATTTCTTCCGTTAGAAACACGCTGCTCATATCAGCTTCATAAAAGATTAACCCATCATTCATTAAGCCAATTGTATTGATGAATCTTTTTCTTAGCAAGTCAGAAGAGTCATTAACACTAGCTAACTCTTTTTCCAACTCAAAGAAATCATAGTCTGTTAGATTCTGAGTAACTCTAATCTTATTTTTGAAATTAATAGCCAAAACAATAACAATTATATAAATAAAATATCTAGAATACTCATTAATAATACTCTCATCCAAAAAAACTAAAGCATCAGAAAAAAAATGATCAACGATAATTACCGTAAAAGATAATATCAACAAAATCAATTTCCATATTTTCAGTTTATGATATAAAATTGTGCTTAAAACAAACAGTAAGACCATAAAAACTATGGAAGAGTAATATAAATAATCGTTCATTTTTTTCTCCCGTTATTTCTTAATACTGGTTTTAACATAGATGGTCGGATAATAATAAGTCATGAAAATTCCTAGAAATAAAAAACTATAAAAAACTGATACATACCGATCCCCGGCAATGTATGTTCCCCCAAGAATAACCAAGAATATAAAACCCCAAATAAATGTTAAACCATTAGTAATGATTTTAAATAGCTTGGCATTACGATAATCAATGTTGACATCATATTTGTGGTAAAGATACACTACAGGTTGATTAGTAAAGACCGATACCATAAGTGTAATAATTATTACAGCCAAGAAAATATCATCTGCCCTCAGGTTATTGAACCACGGAACAAAGATTGACAAAATTGAATAAATTCCCAAAATAGAAGTTATAAAAATATCAAACCAACTGATACTCTCATAAACTTTAAAGCGGATAAAACTTGTAGTAATACTTAACAACAAAGCTGATGGAAAAATCCAAATATTATCATAATAGTTACTAAAAAAAGCTGCTAAAGCATAAATAAAGATATGTGCAAAAAATAATTTAACTCCAAAATATTTATGTCGCGATAATAGATACTCTTCTTGGCTATATTCTTGATAATCATCTAACTTAAACGCTTTTACCGCCTGAAAAAGCAGGGTTATGTCACCTCGATATTTTAAAAATCCCGCATCAAGAACATCGCTAAAAGTTACTTTACCAAGAAGCAAGTCTGCTAATTTATCATTTGTTATATATATTGATAAATCTGCATTACTGTACTTCCCGTGATGAATTACAATGTTTTTACCTTTAGTTCTTACGAAGTAATTGCTTTTTCCAATTTGGAAGTTGACATGTGTTTCTTGAGGACCAAACTCTTTATAATTGTAATTATGGCGAATCATCATCATGATTTCGTCATTAGTGAAGTATTTATGATCTTCACCCTCATTATCACCATAATATAGCTTGTCTTCAATCTTGTCAGCGAAAACAATACTTTGATTCACAACACCATTAAACTTCGCTTCAGGTTTAATGAACTCGCCGCCAACGAACAAGTTTTCAACGACTTGAATATGTTCAAGTGACTCAACATCTATAAGCTCATTTATTGAAAGGTTTTTTCTCAATGTTTCATCCCTTAACATTGATAGATATGGTTGTGCTTTTCCTAATTTAGCAGCCTTAATCGCTTTCTTTATTTTTGGAAAATATTTATCAAGCTTATTAATAATAATTTCCTCGTTAATCTTATCCCCTTCATAGTAAGCAAAATCAACGCACAATAAACCTTCTTTTCTTCGCAAATCCTGATTCGATGCTTTAGAGTAATTAAGCATTCTAATCAAAGATACCCGTTCTTCAAGACCGGGTCTAAAATAATAAATCATTTCTTCCAAACCGACATCAGTGAGTTTAGTGTTTAAAACTAAAAAAACCGTATTAATTCTTCGTTTACTTTCAAGGTTTGGATAATACTTACTCAGCAAATCCATATCCTCAGATTTATTCTTAAAATGTTTTTTATAAAAATTTAACGGTTTGTCGCTAATATAGTAATACTTGGCGCTAACTATGTTGTTTTGGCTGTCTATGAGTGTTTCAACTTCCCCCTTATCATTCACGACATACTCTTTAATTGTCGTTTTTGAAAATGCCTGAGGGTTAATCAGTTTTATTTTTTCGACACATTTTTCGCAAATTTCTTGGTAAGAGTTTTTTAATAAGAAAAAGCCATCCTTAAGTCCGCAAAAATATGTCGAGAAGAAACTATAAGCGCTAACCTCTTTAATATCTAAACCATTAAGATAATCATTGATTGAAAACTCGTTAATCAAATCGATATCGTTGAAATGCTTTTTGAGAAGTTCCACTAAAGAGAGGTCGCCCCACTCTATCATCAAAGAACTTAAAGTGTAATCATTATTTGATAACATATTGAGATATTGCTCTTTATAATTAGCGTAATGACGTTCTATTTCTTCAAAAAAACGGTTAATTTCTTTCCTACTCTTTGGATAATATCTAATTAGATAAACTCTAAACTGTTCTAGTGAGTTAAAACGTTTCTTTAACCCGCCGTCTGAATCAATAATAACTTCATATAATATCTGCTCATAATCAAGCTCTTTTTCCAAACCTAGATTGTCTAAATAAGCATATAAAAGCCCTGATTTGTTCAAACCAGCGACTAGATTGTTCCGATAGTAACGAAAACTAACAACTCGATCATCAACTTTAATATTGACATTCTCATTATAAGAATTGGTTAAAGATTCGTTTTGAACTATTAGGACTTTTCGCATTTTTCGAGACAAGTATAAAGCAACAATCAAAGAATACAAATCTTGTCCAACAACTATACAATCGTATTTCTTCAAAACTTCATCGCCTCCAACATTAGTAAAATTATAACATATAGCATGAAATATTGCTATTGAGGATAAAAAAATTAAAGCGCTTAAAGCGCTTTAATCAATTCTTAGAAATTTCTCAAAATACAGATTTAATGTTTCTCTACTAATGTTGTATTCAATTTCTTTATTGACTGTGATACTAACGTTCCCAGTCTCTTCTGATACAACAATTGTAAAAGCATCACTTTGCTCGCTTATTCCAATCGCAGCTCGATGCCTAGTACCTAAGTTCATCGGTAGATCAGTTCTTTTCGAAGACGGATAATAAGCTTTAGCACATAAAATTTTATTGCCCCTAATTATTACCGCTCCATCATGTAATGGTGTGTTTGGCATAAAAATAGAGGTTAATAACTCTTTTGATACATCTGCATTCAATAGTAATGATTTATTGATTATTTTTGATAAATCAACGCTTCTTTCCACAGTAATCAAAGCGCCAACCCGATGCCTTGATAAGAACTCCACAGATTGATATAACTGATCAGCTAAATCATTATTAACAGACATAGTTTTTGTTCTACTCGTTTTGATATTAGTTTTCTTAACTAAACGAAGAATATCTTCTGACAAAATAATAACCAACATATAGGTCAGTGGTATAAACAGCAGAAGTTTTAGCCATAACTCATAATACGTGTCGGTTATTAAAGCATATAAACACATGAAAAATAAAACTAGGAATATAACCTTTGAGATTCCCGCTTTAATAAATGTCACCTTTGTTTCCAAAATAAAAACAAAAATCGCATAAAGATATGTAATTATAATTAACAACCCAAAATAATCCATTAGATTCACCTACACATAAATTATAAATCATATCCTAAGATAATGTAAACACTATTTCGAAATATCAGTCTTTTTAAACACAATATCTAAAGCAAAATAAGCAATTGGTATTAATAAAGCTGATGCGAAGAATGGTGCGATTGATTTAGCCAAAGGATAAACAGCATAATCTAATCCAATCCAGTTAATAACTATATAGTCAAACAGTTCAGCTAATAAACTACTTATTAACAGTCTAGATAAAAACACCAAGATAACAATTGAAAATTGCATAGTATTTTTGTTCTTTGGTTTGAAAGTAAAATAAGCATTTGCAAAATATGAGAAAAATGATGCAACAATAAAGGCTATTGCATTAGAAAAAAAGGCTCCTCCAAAAAAACTTGTACTGCTCTCTTTATATATAAGTGAATAAACAGCTAAGTGAATGAAAGTATTAAGTATTCCGATGATGCCAAAAGTAAGAAATTTCTTCGTCAAGAAATTCTTTTTAATAAAAAACCATAATTTAGTCAATATTTAAATCCTCCGAAGCTTCTTCCACCAAGTAAATAGGGCGATTCATAACCTGTTTTCGGTTAGAATACAGTAAATAAATAATAACATATGACAAACCACTAATAACCAATGTCAAGATTGCCATATGAAGCCCTAAGATAAATCCTGTTAAGCCAATAACATTCGTTAAAAATAATACTACATCAAGAATCACTAAAGATAAACCTAAAAACATCGTTAGAATCGGCAATATTAGGAGTATCGAAGAAAACTGGTTCATTCCATTAAAAGCATATTTAACTAAAGATTTAAAACTCCATGAGCTCTTTCCATGTTGTCTTGGTATAAAATCATATTCAATACATTTTCTTGGGTATCCAACCCAAGAAAAAATACCTTTAATAAAACGGTAATTGTCTTTTATCTTTAAAAAAGCATCCACGACAATTTTATCCATTAATTGATAATCTTTTGCGCCATTATCCAAAGGTCTTTCTGTATAAGCGTTATATATCTTATAAAACAAGTTTGCGAAGAACGTTCTTAATTTTGGTTCGCCTTTTCGAGACTTACTCTTTGTATAAACAATTTTATACCCTTCTCGATAGTAAGCAATCATTTCTGTGATTAGCTGAGGTGGTTGTTGTAAATCACAATCAATAATGATAATAAAATCTTTATCAACTGAACACTCTAAACCGGCGTGCATTGCCGCTTCCTTCCCAAAGTTTCTTGATAAAGAGATATATTTTACTCTGCTGTCAATCTTAACTAACTTTAACACTTCACCTAATGTATTGTCTTTTGATCCGTCATTAACAAAAAGAATATCAAATTCAATATCATCATAATTCAAATACTTAATCGCTTCGTTATAGAACAAAGCTACATTTGCTTCTTCGTTATAAGCCGGAACTATTAATCTAGCTTTTTTCATAATATTTTATCCTCGCTTGGTTTTCTTAATCAATACCGGTACTACAAATATTAACAAATAAACAGATATTGATCCCATACTAATATACATGCCTAAATCCAAATTTTTTGGAACAAAGGACATTGTTATATTAACACTATCAGTTCCTTTAGGTATCACGATTCCTAAGAAACCGCCACTTACGCTTATTGTATCATAATTCTGCCCCGATGTGAACTGCCAATCATCCGAATAAGTTACTGGTATAACAACAATTTGGTCTGTTTCTGAAGTTATAACATTATCATATCTCAACTCTATTTTACCATTAATTATTTGTAAATACCGGTTTTCAATCTGGTCTTGATTAAGAAGATTGTTAACATCGATGCTATCTTCAACATAATATCTCAATCTTAAATTAAATAAATCATGATAATTATACATCCCAGTTGTTTTAAAAATGTATATCTTATCCGGTCTTGTATTGTAATAAAAATATCCATCTAAGCACTCGTAAGTATTACCAAATTCATCAACTACGAAGACTTTTTCAAACGCTTTATCCAATTGCATATCGAATAAAATCAAACCTTCTTCGTTTGGTAAGTTCAGTTGTGATAAATCGTATTCCAAATAAGCCGCAAAATTAATCGCTCTTTCATTTCTAGCCTTAAAAACTGGGGCAGTAGGTAATGATTCTGTTTTTTCAACAAAAACCTTAACTGGTCTTTTCCAAAATTCACACTTCACATGGAATGGTGCGTTAGCTTCGGTTTCTCCTGGTTTAAGATCGTAAATTTGACAGATTTGTTGAGTTCCATCACTAAACTCCATATAGACTTGGCCTAGATCAGATATCTTTTGACTCAGATTATTAAACTTCCAATACAAAGCTCCTGCAGTAAATTGCACATCAAGCATCTCTTCATTATATAAGAAAAACTCTCGTTGAATATCATCATAAATTCCTGTAACATTTACGACACCAGCAGATATCAAATTTCTAAATGGCGCAATTGTCGATGCCGGACGATTATCTGGATTATCCAAATACTTCAAGTCATACTCATTCATATCATATTCTTTTTCAGGATCAATAATCGCAGCTGTTAGAAAGGCTTTTTGACGTATAAACGCTGTATTTAATTCGCTCAAACTATTACCATAAATACTATCATTATCTGTTGAATTAAAATATGTATCAAAAACTCGGAAGTTAGCAGCGTTATTGATTTCATATAAACTAAACTTACCCTCGCTATTAACAAGAGTAAAATACTTATCATCAAACAAAAACTCATCAACACTGTTAACTAAGATATACTTGTAACCAAGAAAATGATTTATATAATAACCAAAGAAGTTCATTTTACTTTTTGATTGATATTCATTGCTATTGAAAAGCATTTTGCTAATTGCGTTTGTTTCTGCATCAGTCCAAGAATGGAATATTTGTGTATTTGTAGCAAAGACAGTCATTCTGTTGAAATTAGTCTTCTCAACATCGAATCTACTCAAATCAACATAAACTCGGTAAAACTCATCTTTTTCTAGATGTTCTTCCAAATAATTGTTAATTTCGTGCATTGTTCTAAAAGTATCGATCTTATTACTAATTGAAAAAGGGCCAGAATAAATATATCCTATGGCTACAAGAACCTCAATCCAAATGAACCATTTTATTACAGTAAACTTTTTCAACCAACCAAAAACTAAGATTACTATTAAATAAATCGCAGAGACGCCAATCAAAACTGCATCGGCTGTTAAAGTTTCTCTTGCGGCTAAATAACTATCCAATTCAAGTTTCTTAATATAGTAATAAACTAAGAAGCCACTAATACCTAAAAGAATAATAATTATAAAAGTCATGTTTTTCATTTTAATATTTTCAAAGCCGTTCTTATCAAAAACATGAGCTAATGCCATAATTTGAAACAGTGGTAAAAGATTTATCCATCTTGTATACGGTTTATCTAAGGTTCCGGAAAAAATATAAGAAAATAATGGAAAAATCATAAATATTAAAGCTATAAAAAACGCGATTTTATATACTCTACTAATCCGGTCTTTCATAAAGAAAACATTACACATGTATGCAAAACCAATTATAGTAATATATAGCGATACATGCTCAAGACCATAATCGTTCTCAAACCCATAAAAACCTACAGGCTTTTGCTCAGCTACTAATTTAGCTAAATACCTAACATATATTTCTGGCTGAAATAATTTCAACTCATAAGATCCAATGTTTACAATCCAAGCGTTGAATGTCGCTTCGGAACGGTAAGTTTCTTCTAAGATAAAAGTAATTGATGGCAATAAGATAACCGCAGCCATGCCCACACCCAAAACTAATAAGAAAAAGAAAATAACCCCATCTTTTATAAAATTAAAAAATCTAAATCCTTCCTTCTTAAAATACTCAATTAAAAAAGCAAAGGCGGTAAAAGCAAGAACCATATATGCTAAGTAAAAATCATAAAAAACAATTATAAATGCAAACAACGGAACTAAAAACCTTTTTTTCTCAAAGAAATAATGGATTACCAGTAGAGCTAATGGCATATAGAAGACTATGGATAGGAAAACTGGAAAGGCCATGAAACTAACCATGCCCCCACTAACCAAATAAAAGATGCTCATCCAAAAAATTGTCCTATTCTTCATACCTTTTAGATGAAAGTAATAAGCTAAAGCCATAACTCCGATAAAAATCTTGAACAACTCAGTTATTGAATATGCAATCTCGGTTGGAATAATATAACTCAAACCAAAAGTAATGAAAGTAAAAATATCTAATGGGATATAATATACATCGGAAAAAAATGAAGCACCAAAATAATTGTTCAAATTAAAAAAAGATATTGTCCCTTCTTTAATTGAGGCGATAAAATCGTTCATAATGGTGTAATATTGTAAAATGTCGTCTGAAAAGTTAGTATAGAAACTATTATTGATGAGAATTATCCCCACCTGAATGATAAACAAAATTGAAAAAACCATTAAAGCAACTAACTTAAAGGTTTTTTTTCTACTACTAAAACAAGATGAGAAAAACTCGCGAAATATGTGTATGAAATTTGTGATTTTTTGTCTCAAAGTTGCCATTTTTGCTCCTAATAAATAATTTTTATGCTAAATTATTATATCACAATAATGTATTATTATATAGTGATAATTTTGAGAATAATTGCAATCTAAGTCGTTTTTTTATATAATTATAATGAGGTGAATTATGGAAAAAGCTATTTTAGTAGGATTAGATTTTAACAACGATGAATTTTTTGAAGAAACGATGGAAGAACTCCATAATTTATCATTAGCTTGCAATATTGAAGTTTTGGATAAATTAATACAAAAGCGTGAAAGTCCCACTGCAAATTATTTTATCGGTGAAGGAAAAGTTGATGAACTTAAAGAAATGATAGATGTACATGACGCTAATATCGTTATTTTTAATGACGAGCTTAGCCCAAGCCATATTAGAAATCTTGAACAAAAACTTTCAATTAAAGTGATTGATAGAACAGTACTTATACTAGATATCTTTGCGAGCAGAGCTAAAACAAAAGAAGCGATGCTACAAGTTGAATTAGCTCAGTCTGAATATATGCTTCCTCGAGTTGTGGGAATGTATAAATCACTTTCTAGACAAAAATCTGGCGTAGGATCAAAAGGCCCAGGTGAACAACAACTTGAATTAGATCGAAGAATACTTAGGGATAAAATATCAAAACTAAAAAGAGAGCTTAAAGAACTCGTTAAAGTTAGAAGAACTCAAAGAAAAAAGAGAAATGATAGCATTATTAAAACGGTTTCTCTTGCTGGATACACCAACTCCGGAAAATCCACTTTAATGAATGCAATAATAAGCAATTCAAGCAATAAAGAAAAAACATTTACTTATAGTGAGGATATGCTATTTGCTACACTTGAAACTAAAACTAAAAAAATATCATTAGAAAATAATAATGATTTTCTTCTAACAGATACAGTGGGTTTCATCCGTAAACTTCCTCACGACTTGATTGAAGCTTTTAAATCTACTTTAGAAGAAATTAATGAGTCTTCTTTAATCCTTCACGTTATTGACGCCAGCAACCCTAACTTCGAAAACCAAATTGAAGCTGTAGAATCGGTTCTTTCTGAACTTGAAGTTCATGACATTCCAATAATCTATGTTTATAACAAAATCGATCTTATTGAGCAATTACCTTTGAGCAATCGGCAAAATTCTATTTATGTTTCTGCTATTGAAAATATAAATATTAATGAATTAATTGATTTAATCATTTCTAAGTTATATTCCGGTTTACTAGTGAAAATGATGATTCCGTATACCAATAGCGAAGTCTATTCTGCGCTTAAAGAGAACACAAAAGTTCTTAGCACTTCATACGAGGATGATGGAATTCATATCTCAGTCGAGATAAATGATTATTACTATCAAAAATACAAAAAATTTATCATATAAAAAAATCATCTAATTTTCTAGATGATTTTTTTCTATACTTTCAAAGTATTCATTAATTATGTTTCTAATCTCCTCGATTGATTCAAAATTAACTATTTTTGCTTTGATTTTTGACGCTCCAGGCAAACCTTTCAAGTACCATGCTCCATGCGTTCGCATTTCTAATGCCGCTAGTTTCTCACCTTTATACTCAATTAAATGATTCAAATGTTTTAATAAGTACGCTTTTTTTGTTTCTATAGATACAGTTTTTTCATATTCTCCATTGGATAAATAATCAACTATCTGTTTTATTAACCACGGGTTTCCCATTAAACCCCTCCCAACCATTACTGCATCACATCCAGTATAATCAAGCATATGTTTCGCATCCTCAGGACTTCTGATATCACCATTACCTACTACAGGGATATTTACCGCCTCTTTAACTGCTTTAATGATATCTAAGTTAACCTTTCCAGAGTACATATCCGTCTTAGTCCTACCATGTATAGCAATCATGCTTGCTCCAGCTTCTTCCATCAACTGAGCAAATTCAACAGCGTTTACTGAGTTATGGTCCCATCCGCTTCGAAACTTGACTGAAACTGGTTTATTAACTTCAGATACAATACTTTTTACTATATTAAAAGCGTGATTTGGTGTTGTCATCAATTTTGACCCACTACCTGATTTTGTAACTTTTGGAACTGGGCAACCCATGTTTATATCAATAATATCACAATCTGATTCTCGGTCAATTAATTTTGCTGCCTCGACCATTGTTTGAATTTCACTACCAAAGATTTGTAAAGCAATGGGTTTTTCATATGGCAATATTTCTATCATATCTTGGGTCTTTTTATTCTCATACAATAACCCTTTGTCCGATATCATTTCTGTGTAGATTAATCCCGCTCCAAACTCTTTCAAGATCAATCGATAAGATAAATCTGTTACTCCTGCCATCGGAGCAACAAAAACATTGTTGATTAGTTCTAGATTTTTTACTTTAAGTTTCATAATAATCACCTTTAACATAACAATTATATCTCAAAAACAATAAATAACAAAATATTAGATTTTTAATTTCAATGATGTTATAATACTTCCCAGGCGGTGAAACTATGAATGATTATTTAGTAAAAGCATATGCATTTGATGGCACTGTAAGAATCTATGCTGCAGTAACGACCCACCTTGTTGAAGAAGCGAGAAAAACACATGATACTTTCCCTGCAGCTAGCGCTGCTTTTGGTCGAGTTTTAACTGTGTCCTTGATAATGGGCGCTATGTATAAAGGAGATCAACATTTAACAATAAGAATCGATGGCGGCGGCCCTATAGGTAAAATTATCACTTCAGTTAACACCTATGGCCAAGTAAAAGGTTTAGTTGAAAACCCCCACGTTCATATCTCTAACAAAGACAAATTAGCGGCCGGAATGGTTGTTGGAAATAACGGCTTTATACATGTCACTAAAGATTTAAAAGTTCGCGATATTTTTACCTCATCCTCGGAGTTACAAACAGGTGAAATTGCTGATGATTTTACGTATTATTTTGCAAAAAGCGAACAAATTCCTTCATCAGTCGGCTTAGGAGTTTTGGTAAACGAACACAATGAAGTGTTCGCTAGCGGTGGATTTATTCTTCAAGTTATGCCCGGTGTAAAAGAAGAGACTATTACCTTTATTGAAGAAAAAGTTGGAAAAATGAAGCCTATTTCCGAATTAATCAATAACGATTATAAACCTGAAGATATCATAAATCTAATCACAGAAGGTAATCATGAGTTTGTAGAAGAACTCTCACTATCATACACATGTGATTGTTCAAAAGAAAGATTTCATAATGGATTAGCTACTCTTGATCAAAATGATATCCAATCATTAATCGATGATGATGAAATAGTTGAAATTGTTTGTGAATTCTGTAAGACAAAATATACATTTTCAATAGAAGAAATAAAAAGTTTGCGATTCTAAACCGCAAACTTTTTTTAATATGACAATGGATATTTATCAGTTAATACTTTGACTCGATTCTTAACCTCAACAAGAATTTCTTCTTTCTCAGGATTCATAAGAATCATATCAATTAACACTGCAACTTCAACAAAATCTTCTTCTATAAAGCCTCTTGTTGTCATTGCTGGAGTTCCTAAACGAATTCCGCTAGTAATAAAAGGTTTTTTTGTATCATATGGTATTGTATTTTTATTGCAAGTAATGTTAGCTTGTTCTAATAATCCTTCTGCCTTTTTTCCTGACATATTTGCTTTTGATAACACATCTAATAAAAGCAAATGGTTATCGGTGCCATTACTAACTACATGATACCCTAACTCCATAAACTTATTAGCGAAAGCATTAGCGTTCTTTACAACTTGTTTCTGATACTCAACAAACTCATCTGTTAAAGCCTCTTTAAACGCAACCGCTTTTGCAGCAATTATATGCATTAATGGTCCACCTTGAATTCCAGGGAATACAACGCGGTCGACATTTTTAGCAATTTCTTCATTGTTCGTAAGAATTATCCCACCTCTTGGCCCTCTTAGAGTTTTATGGGTTGTTGACGTTACAATGTCAGCATAATCACAAGGATTAGGATGAAGTTTCGCCGCAACAAGTCCGGCAATGTGAGCCATATCTACCATTAATAATGCGCCTACCTTATCAGCGATTTCTTTAAATCTTTTAAAATCAATCGTTCTTGGATACGCGCTAGCTCCTGCGACAATTAATTTTGGTTTTAACTCAAGAGCTTGTTTCTCTAAATCATCGTAATCAATTGTTTCTGTTTGCTTATTGACAAAATATGGATGAAAATCATAATCAATACCGCTGAAACTTAGCGGATGTCCGTGAGTTAAATGCCCACCTTGATCCAAAGCCATTCCTAAAACTTTATCTCCTGGTTCCAAAATCGCACGATAAGCTCCCATGTTTGCTGTAGAGCCAGAATGAGGTTGAACATTTGCAAACTGAACATTAAAAAGTTGTTTTACTCGTTCCCTAGCTAAATTTTCTGCTTCATCTACAGCTTCGCAACCGCCATAGTATCTTTTTCCTGGATAGCCTTCAGCATATTTATTTGTTAAAACACTGCCGTCTGCTTCTAAAACACCTAAAGAAACAAAATTTTCTGATGCGATTAGTTCGATATGGCTTTGTTGACGATGTAACTCTTTTTGAATAATTTGAAAAAGTTCATTGTCTGAATTCTTTAAATACATTATTTACTCTCCTTAATAAAATCTAAATAAATATTCTTAAACTGCTCGATAGTTAATGCTTCTCCTCTTATTGTATCAATTATACCGTTTCTTTCAAGCAAAATCTTTAATTCATCCTTTGATAATATATGATAACTATCACTAAGATTGTTAATTAGTGTTTTTCTTCTTTGAGAAAAAGATTTATGAACAAAATCGTAAAAATCTTTGCGGATTAGTTTGTCATAAAAACTTTTTCTAATAAGTTTAATGACTGCAGAATCTACTTGAGGTTTTGGTTTAAAAACAGTCTTTGGCACCTTAAAAAGATAATGAGCTTCACACTGATCTTGAATGATAATGCTAAGTGCATTATAATCTTTTGTGTTTGGTTTTGAAGTTAACCGTCTGGCTACCTCCAATTGCATCATTAGCGTTAAAACCTTTATGTTTTCGGTCTCTTCAAGAACTTTCATAATAATAGGTGTAGTGATATGATATGGCAAGTTGCTGATAAGTTCAACGTTTTTTGAACCATCTAAATAGTTAATAATATCTTCATTAATATTAGATTTTAGAAAATCTTGATGAAGAATTTTAATGTTGTCATACCCTTCAAAGAACGATTCTAAGATGGGTATTAGATCATTGTCCACTTCATATACAAGAATCTTCTTAGCCGTTTTTACTAGGTGCTTAGTTAGAGCCCCTAACCCTGGCCCTATCTCAATCACATATGAGTGCGAATTAATGCCGGATTCCTTAATAATATTCTTTATAATATTTTCATCTAACAAAAAATTTTGACTAAACTTCTTTTTTATAAAAAAGTTATCTTCATCAACGATTTTTTTTGCTGAAGCGTTATGTGATGTCATTTATTATCTCATCTATCCTTTCTAAAGGTATGTTTAACATATTTAGATATTTTAAAAAAGTCTTGCCATTGGATGAAGGTATCTGTAAGATATCAGAAATGCGACTTCTTATTTTTCTAGATTCTTTCGCGTTGATTAGCCCTCTTTTTTGTAAGTCAAAGTTAGTAACTACTTTGGTATCGTAATTTAACGACAACATTTTATCAAGAGCCAATATTATAACTTCATTACTAGCATGCTCAATCCCAACTTTTTTCATTTTTACACTGATTGCATCTTTTTTTGGAACATAAGCGAACTTATATAATCCTTTTGTATTAAGGATTTTTTCTGTTATTTTTTTTCCTGGATAATCAGGGTCCAATAGTAAAACCACTTCTTTGTTAAGACTGGTTTTATAGATTAGATTTAGTGTTTCTTCAGAAATTTCACTACCATTTGTTACTATACATTCAATCTCGGGAAAGATAGCTTTAATCTTTTGCTCATCATGCTTTCCTTCGACAACTATCACTTGGTTATAACTCATTGATTTTTAAAATACCTTTTCTTGATTTTTTCTGGAACGATTATATCAATTGCTTTTGAAGAAACTTCGATTATTTGATTACCTTTCCCTCCGTATTCTCCATCGATATTCCAGCTTGCTTTCGATTCCGTTCTTACCTCTAATTTATCTGTTTTGAATCGAGAAATTAACGGTGTCGACCAAAACGGAAAAACATAAGATAAAACATAAATCGGGAAATTAAACGGAAAAACATTCTTATATAAAACAACATCGACTAAACCATCGTCTAAGCTAGGCTTATAGATCATGTTTATTCCCGCAACTCTTTTTGAGTTGATAATCATAACTAAAGAGAAAACTCCTTTATAAACTGTTTCATTATGATATATGGTCATTTTCATTTTTGGAATTGTAAAAAGTTCTTCTAAACCTTTAATAAGATAAGCAAAATAACCAATTTTTTTCTTTAACTTTGAATCTGTTACATAACTGATATCAATAAATGCTCCTGTAGCCGTTACGTAGCAGGAATATCTATCATTAGTTTTAACAACGTCCATTTTAACCGGTATACCTGATAAAACAATGTCAGTTGCTTTTTTAATATTTTTGGTAAGTCCTAAACTCATCCCGATATCGCAACATGTTCCTGCAGGAATATAACCAATTTTGGGTCTGTTACTATATTTCATCAAACCATTTACACACTCATTAAATGTTCCATCTCCACCAACAATAACTAACATATCAAAGTTTTCCTGACAAGCTTTTTCACTTAGATCTGTCGCGTGGTTTTGATGAGTGGTTTTATAGACAAAAATATCATGAAAATGAGGTTTAAGTCGATTCATGACATATTCAAGTTTTATTTCAAAGTTTTGTCTACCACTTTTTGGATTATAAATCAACATCAGTTTTTTCACATAATCACCAAAACAATTATATCATAACCAAACGAAAAATGTTTAAAGCATAAAACAATTATTTAATAATCAACATTCTTTATTCTCGAATTCTCTTCTCTTTGTTATAATAAAGATGGTGATTGAAAATGAGCAAAATTAACACGATCTTATTTGATTTAGACGGAACACTGGTTGACTCAAATGAATTGATAATTGAGTCTTTTAGAGTTACTTTTGCAAAATATCAACCAAATATTAATTACACAAGAGAACAATTGATAGATTTTATTGGTCCGCCACTGAGAGAAACGTTTAAAATTGTTTCAACAGATCTGGAGATTATAACAGAAATTATTCAGTTTTATCGCAAGTTTTACCAAGCAAATGAGTTTAAATACATAACTCTGTATGACAATGTCTTGGAAACTTTATCTACCCTTAGTTCACTACAAATTAACTTAGGAATTGTCACAACAAAATTTAAAGAATCAGCCCTACCTTCAATTCAATATTTTGGGTTAGATAAATATATTGAACACTATACATTCTTAGGCGACTCAATAATGCATAAACCTAGCCCAGATCCTATTTACCACGCTTTGTCATATTTTGATAACGTTGAAAAAGCTCTTATGATTGGCGATAACCCTTCAGACATATTAGCCGGGCGTAATGCCAACATTATGACTTGTGGATTAGAGTGGTCTTTAGTTAAGGACAAGTTAAAAACATTAAACCCTGATTTTTGGATAAATGATTATACAGAATTAATTGATATAATTAGAAAGGATTATTAAAATGGATTGTATTTTTTGTAAAATTGTCAATGGAATCATCCCAAGCTTCAAAATCTATGAAGATCAAAATGTAATAGCTATATTAGATATTTCTCAAACAACCAAAGGGCACACCTTGATAATACCTAAAGAACATCGAAAGAACTTATATGAAATCGAAGAAGACCTTTCTTCCAAAATTTTCTCTGTCTTGCCAAAACTTGCTAATGCAATTAAAAAAGCTTTTAACCCAATCGGCCTCAATGTTATTATTAATACAGAAAAACCGCTTCAGACTGTCAATCACTTTCACATCCACTTAATTCCAAGATATGATAATGACGAACTAAATATTGAATTTGCTAATAATCAAAACAAAATGACTTCTGAGCTATATGAAAAAATCAAAAAAGAAATAATTGAAGCGATTGACTGATTAAATATAATGATTTTCATATTAAAACAATAAAAAAGGCAAAGATTTAATCTTCGCCTTTATTATTTATATTATTGTATTTGTTCATGATTTTTTCAAAATCTAGAACATCAATGAAATCTTCAATTATGCTCGTGACCAAGATTAAAACATCATCTAAAATTTTTAGTTCTGCCTTAGAAAAGTCACTTAAAACATAATCTGCCATATCTTTTTTAGAATCTTTATCAATACCAATTCTCAATCGATTAAAGTTTTCTGAGTTTAAATGAGCAAGCAAAGACTTAATTCCATTATGTCCTCCAGCCCCACCTTTAAACCGCAATCTAAGTTTCGCTAAAGGTAACGCTACATCATCATATATAACCAAGATTCTATCTAAAGGTATGTTATAGTAATCTGCTAGTTTAAAAACAGCATATCCCGAGTTGTTCATATAGGTTTTTGGTTTTACAAATACACAGTTATTGTGTTCAGCAATCTCCGAGTTAAACTTTACCGATTTTTTAAATTTGATTTTATTAATCTCTGCAAACTTATCAATAGCCATAAACCCAACATTATGTTTTGAGTTTATATATTTTTTTCCTGGATTACCTAAACCTACTACCATACTCTTCATTATTTTTTCGCTGGTGTTATGACAACATATCTATTTGGCTCTTCACCTTCAGATAATGTTGTAACATCTCTCCAGTCTGATAGTTTTGTATGAATAACTCTTCTTTCATAAGCATTCATTTTGCCTAATTTTGTAGCTATCTTTGTCTTTACTACTTCCATGGCTGTTTTTGTTGCTAAGATTTCTAATTGTTTTTTTCTTTGTTCTTTATAACCACCGACATCAATTAAAACAATATAATGCTCGTCAGTATAAAGATTAATATAATTCTTAACCAATGTTTGGATTGCGTCCATAGTTTTACCGTTTTTACCGATTAAAATCGGATTTTCTTTTGCTTCAACAGAAAAAACAATATGTCTTTCACTAGTTTGCTTACCTTCAATTACAGCTTCGATTTCCATATTTTCAAGAATTTTTTTCAAATACTCAATCCCATCATTAATAACACTAAAATCGACAACGGCTTCAACTATATATGATTTATTCAATCCTAATAACGATTTCTTTTCTTCAATAATATTTAGAGCAATAAAATCTTTATTAACTCTTAGTTCTTGAGCAGCATATGCTAAGGTTTGATCATTTAAGGCTTTTGCTTCAAATTGAATTCTTTTCATTAGATTAAATTTCCCCTTATTTATTATATTCTTGACTGTAGTTGGTCTTTTCTTTTACCGACATTTCTATGACCTACGTAGCTTTGGAATAATTGATAAGCTGTACCAATAATCCAGTAGAAAGCAATCCCTGCATTACCAATAGAAATATAAGCCATCATAATAACCATAAAATACATCATATATTTCATTGTTTTTTGAGTTTGTTGAGCTTTTGGATTTTGGTAAGTATTTCCATGTTTTTGCATAGAAGAAGTTCTTTTTGTTGTCAACCATTGACTTAAGAACATCAAAACCGCAACCACAAGTGCTAAAGGAAGATTTGGAAGCCAAGCAGTATTGCCTAAATCAGTCCATAAAAATCCTGTATTCATAGTTACTTCAGCGTCAGTGAAAACACTCATTGGTGTTAGTGGGAATCTTTGAACAACTTGATACATTGCAATAAAGATTGGCATTTGTAATAACGGCATTAAACAACCAAACAAATTAATCTTATACTTTTTATAGATTTCCATTGTTTCCATTTGCATTCTTTGTTGAGAAGCTTGATCAGCTTTGTTTCTATATTTCTCTTGGACTTTATTTAACTCAGGTTGTGCAAGTTGCATTTTCAAAGACATATCATTAGTCTTTGCATAAATCGGCCATCCTAATGTTCTGATCACCAAAGTCATTATTAATAGCCCTAACCAGTATAAATTAACATTCAATAATCCAAAAAGGTTACTAGCATAATAAGTAAAATAACCTAATTGAAGAATAATCCATTCCCATACGCCGGTTTTTTCACCTAATGGTGTTCTATAGGTTGATTCATATAAGCCAACAGACTCTTTATCAACAACTTTTGCATTCTCAAATGTGATTGTAACAACAGCGCCATCTTCGTTTTCCCAAACTACTACACCGCTATTACTTTCATAAGTGGAACTAACATATCCTCCACCGAACAACAATATAATATCTTCATATGTTGACGCTGGTTTTGTATCTGTTGCATCTTCAACAGTTACAATCGATTGAAAGTTTTGATATGATACTCCTCTTTTATTACCGCCACAAGCTGTAAAACCAAAAACCAAGAGTACCATTAATACCATTGTTATAATCTTATTTCTCGTTTTCATTTGACCCTCTCTTCTAATAAGTTAGCTTTAATAAATAGATCTTCAACACTCGCTTTAATCTCAGCAAAATTTAAACTCTTAGCTTTTAATCTGGATATTAAAAAAAACTCTGTAGATGAAATAAAACTATTCATCCTCACAATTTCCCTTAACCTTCTTTTCATTAAGTTTCTCTCGTGAGCTTTACCAAATTTTTTAGGAACACTAAGAGCAAATCTAAAATCTTTTATTTCATGGTTTTTTTGATGATACAAAATAAAATAACCGTTTCCAATCGCGTGACGTTTACTCATTAAATCTTGGATTTCGTTACTTTTTTTTATTCGATATCTTTTCTTCAATATTTCCTCCTAAAAAATCAAAAAATCACCATAATATATATTGTTCAGGTGATTTCAAGTATAAATATATAAATATTGGTGTTTTTTTATTTAATTTTTATCGGTCAGATACAGTTAAAGATTTACGGCCTTTAGCTCTTCTTCTCGCTAGCACTTTACGACCATTCGCTGATTCCATTCTCGCTCTAAATCCATGAGTTCTAGCTCTTTTGATTTTACTTGGTTGATATGTTTTAAGCATAGTCAACACCTCCTTGTTTTTTTGTCAAAAACCATGCTATCTCATTATACTTAATTTTATATTTGATGTCAACATATTTTATTTTGTAATTTTATGCATATTTTTTTCCACGTTGAAAACTTAGTTTTCCACTGTTAATTTGTTAGTAAACCTCAAAAAGCGCTAATCTAAGGTATAAGTTTTCCACATTTCACCCTGAAATCTGCTTTATCAACAAAAGTTTTCCACATTTTTTGTTGAAAAATAATTATTCATTCAACATTAATCTATGATATATTTGTATGTAAGAAATGAGGTTAGTTATATGTATGATTTTGAAAACATTTGGCAACAAATAAAATCCGACCTACAAACTGAATTTGACAACGATATATATAACGAACACTTTGCTAATATAAATGGCATTTTTAAAGTTAATAATAATTTTGTTTACTTAATCGCTCCAAATTCATTTATTAAGAATAAAATTGATAATTTTTATATAAACAGACTAAATTTTTTATTAAATAGATTTGTTGAAGAAAAATTTTTGTTTAAGATTATTACTAAAGAACAAGCTACAAATGAGTTAAAAAAAGAACAACCTTATGAAATTAATAGACCAGAAGAAAATTTAGAAAATAAGTATAAAACAGGATTGAATAACACTTATACTTTTGACAATTTTGTTGTTGGTCCAAGTAATAGATTAGCTTATACTTCAGCAATCAAAGTTGCTGATCAACCAGTGACTTTTGCAAATCCTTTATATATCTTTGGAGATGTTGGTTTAGGAAAAACCCATCTCATGGAATGTATTGGTAATTACGCTCTAGAAAACAACATTAATCAAAAAATACTTTATGTAAAAACCGATCAATTTATTGAAGATTATGCAGCTGCGGTTCAAAATAAGAATTATGATGATTTTTCAAAAAAATATGAAAATGTTGATATTCTTCTCGTTGATGATATTCAATTTTTATCAGGAAAAACTAAAACTCAGCTTGAATTCTTTAAAATATTTGAAAAATTGAAAGATAATAATAAACAAATAGTAATAACTTCTGACCGCCCTGCTTCTGAATTGTTTGATATTATGTCTCGTTTAACATCTAGATTCGAATGGGGATTGTCAGTCGATATTGATAAACCAAACTTAGAACATCGAATTTTAATTCTTAAGAAAAAATTAAGTATTGAAACTTCTGATCCTAACTTAGTTACTGATGAAATATTAGAATATATAGCTAATATTTTTGATAATAACATCAGAGAATTGGAAGGAGCTTTAAAGAGAGTTTTATTCTATTGTACTGCTTTTAATTACAAGATAACTATAGAAAATACTAGAGAAGCGCTTAAAAATTTAATTAATTCCAAAAATGCTAGTGATAAAGAAATCGATAGAACCAACTATAATAACGTTTTAGATATTGTAAGTAATTATTATAACATTAATACTTCTGATTTATTGTCTAATAAAAGACAAAAAAAATATGTTTTTGCAAGACAAATATCCATGTATATTATTAAAGATATTTATGATTTAACTTTTAAAAGAATCGGCCAAATTTTTAATGGTAGAGATCACTCAACAGTAATCTATAGTATAGAACAAATTTCTAACTATATTCAGGTAGATAAATCAGTAAAAAATGATGTGGAAAAATTACTAATTAAATGTGGAAAAAAATAGGTTTTTAACATTATATATTGTATACTTATTTCGCTAAATATGGTATAATATTTATAGTATAGGTTTATATTTTCCCCCTTATCAACAATACTAATAACAATAATATAAAAAGAAAGAATAAATAATTATATATAGGAGGTTCTTATGAATTTTTCAATTCAGACCGATGTTTTATTAAACAATTTATTGATTTCACAAAAAGCTTTATCAACAAAAACTCCAGCCCCTTATTTACAAGGTATAAAACTTGAGGTTCACGAAGATGAACTGGTAGTTTTGACAAGCAACTCAGATATTTCAATCAAGTTGATTATTAAGGATGAAAGTTTAAATATTGAAGAAACTGGGGATATTTTAATACCTGGTAGAGTTTTTGTGGATTTTATTAGAAAATTAGATAAAGGAATTGTTGAATTTTCTATTGTTGATAATAACGTCTTAAGAATTCACTCCCACAACACTGATTTATCATTGAATCTTTTAAACGTAGAAGATTATCCAGATATTTCTTTTCATTTAAACGACTTACCTATCAAACTAGAATCTAAAATCATGAGAGCAGTAATAAGACAAACGACTTTTGCAGCTTCTAGTGTTGAGAATAGACCAATTTTAACTGGAGTAAATATTAAAGTTGAAGATGATAAACTAATTGCTATTGCTACAGATTCATTTAGATTGAGTCAAAAGAAAATTGATATTTCAAAAAACTATGAAAATATGAATGTTGTTATTCCGAGTCGTAGTTTAGATGAATTATCAAAAGTATTAGAATTAGATTTGGATGAAATATTAATTCATTTAAACTCTAAATCAATCGTTTTTGAATATGGTAATATTTTGTTCCAATCAAGACTTTTGGAAGGTAATTTTCCAGAAACTTCAAGATTGATTCCGATGGATTTTCCGATTGTTCTTAAATTTAAGTTGACTGATTTATCAATTGCAGTTGAAAGAGCATCATTATTATCAATAAAAGATAGTTACAATAGTATAGTTAAACTAACGATTAAACCTAATAATGAAGTAGAAATTACTTCAAACTCACCAGAAATAGGAAGAGTAGTTGAAGAGATTAATCCAATTGAAAAAATAGCGATAACACCTTTGAAAATTGCTTTCAGTTCTAAATATTTCTTAGATGCATTAAAAACATTCAATTCATCAGAAGTATTAGTAAAATTTACTGGAGAGATCAGACCTTTTATTATTGAAGGAACTGAAGATTCTGGCTTAATTCAGTTAATTTTACCTGTAAGAACAGAATAAAAAACAAATATTAAGAGAGTGATGTTTTTATAAAAATATCACTCTTTTTTAATGTTACATCTTTTTTTAATGTATTGATTTTAAATGGTATAAATGTTAAAATCTTAATGTGCCTGAAAGGGAGTTTTTTATGAAAAAAAATTATGATGTAATTATTGTTGGTGCTGGTCCTGCAGGGATAATGTGTGCTTATGAGTTAGCAGAAAAAAATGCAAACATAAAAGTGCTTTTGTTGGATAAAGGACATGATATTTATACTAGAAAATGTCCTATCATGGATAAAAAAATTGATAAATGCCCCGTTCAAAAGAACGGTTTTGTAGCTTGTAACCCTTATTGTTCAATAACTAATGGTTTTGGGGGAGCAGGAGCTTATTCCGATGGCAAGTTTAACATCACTAGTGAATTCGGTGGATGGATGGACGAATATTTAGACCCTGATTTAATATTAGAGTTAATTAAGTATGCTGATAGCATTAATTTAAAATTTGGTGCGCCAAAGAATTTGACAAATCCTAATACCGATAAAGTCAAAGAAATTGAGAAAAAAGGCTTAGCAGTAGGTCTTAAATTGTTAAGAGCTGAATTAAGACATTTTGGTACTGAAGTTAACTTACAAGTTCTTAAGAATTTGTATGAGTATCTAAAAACAAGAATTGATATATTCTTTAAAACAGAAGTTAAAAACATAATTGTTGAAAATGATAGAATGAAAGGTATTTTGCTTGTAGACGGATCAACTATTTATGCAAATAATGTTGTAATTGTACCAGGGAGAGATGGATCTTATTGGTTAAGCAACTTAGCAAATGAACATAAAATTGTTATGAAGTCAAACCATGTGGATATTGGGGTTAGAGTTGAAACTAATAACGAGATTATGGAAGAAATAAATGAACATCTATATGAAGGTAAATTTATCTATCGTACTCAAGTAGGCTCTACTGTAAGGACTTTTTGTTCAAACCCTAGTGGACATGTTGTTATTGAAAATCATAGTGGAACAATGTTAGCTAACGGTCATGCTTACAACAACAATTTACTCGGCTCACGAAATACTAATTTTGCTTTACTTGTTTCTCATAAATTTACTGAACCTTTTAATCAGCCTAACGAGTTTGCACATGGAGTTTCTCGTTTAGCTAATATGTTAAGTAATGGATCAATTATCCTTCAAAGATTTGGCGACTTAGAAAAAGGACGCAGGTCAACTTATAAAAGAATTAGTGAAGGGTTTGTTACCCCAACACTTAAAGAAGCTGTGCCAGGCGATTTAGGGTTAGTTTTACCTTATAAAACAATGAGATCAATCATTGAAATGATTGAAGCTTTAGATCATATAACTCCGGGAGTTGCTTCGGAACATACTTTATTGTATGGTGTAGAAGCAAAATTCTATTCTGCTAGGCCAGAGGTTAATAATCACTTTGAGTCAAGAATTAAAGGATTGTATTTTGGTGGAGACGGAGCAGGAATTACTAGAGGATTAGCCCAAGCAAGCGCTAATGGTATCTGGATAGCAAGAGATATAACTAGTAAGATTAATGAGGAAATCAATGGGTAGACGCGTTGTAGTAATTGGTAGCCAATGGGGAGATGAAGGTAAAGGAAAAATTACTGACTACTTAGCCGAAAAAGCTGAAGTCGTTGTAAGAACCCAAGGTGGCAATAATGCTGGACATACGATTATATTTAATAATCGTAAATTTGCTTTACACTTAATCCCTTCAGGAATATTTAATCCGAACATAATAAATATAATGGCTAATGGAATGGTTATTAATCCAGTCGCTTTATTGGAAGAACTAAAGGTTTTGTGTAGTCAAGGAATTGAAGATTACAAGCTGTTTATTTCAAATCGAGCACATGTAGTTATGCCATATCATATTGATTTAGATGATTTATATGAAGAATTAAAAAAAGACCATCCAGTAGGTACAACTAAAAGAGGAATCGGGCCTGCCTACATGGACAAAACCGCAAGAATAGGTATTAGAATTTCAGATCTGATTCATCCTGAATCATTATATCAACGACTAGAAACAAGCTTAAATTTCAATAACATGATACTAAAAGCTAATAATAGAAGAACATATGATATTCAAGAATTATACGAGGAATATTTAAAAATTGGTGAGGTTATCAAATCTTATGTCACTGATACTTCGGTTTTATTAAACAAGCTTATTGATGAAGATAAGAACATTTTATTTGAAGGCGCACAAGGAAGTATGTTATGTCTAGATCACGGAACATATCCTTATGTTACATCTTCTTCACCGACAGCAGCTTCTGTTCCTTTAAACGCAGGAATAAGTTCTGAACATATTACTGATGTTATCGGAGTAACAAAAGCTTATACTACAAGAGTTGGAGAAGGAGTGTTTCCATCAGAGTTTGAAGATGAAATAGCGAAACAAATTCGAGAAGTAGGAAAAGAATACGGAACTACAACAAAAAGGCCAAGAAGAATTGGTTGGTTGGATATGGTTGTACTAAAACATGTAAAAAGAATCAATGGTATGAAGCATTTAAGTGTGATGTTGTTAGATGTTTTAACAGGTATAAAAGAAATAAAAATCTGTGTAAGTTATATTCTTGATGGAAAAGAAATTGACTATATACCAGCAGATTATTTTGAGTATCAAAGATGTATACCAAAATATATTACTCTACCTGGTTGGGAAGAAGATATCTCCAAAACACAAAGGTTTTCGGATTTACCAACCAATTGCAAAAACTATCTTAATAAGATAGAAGAAATATTAGATATTAACGTTACAATATTGTCAGTTGGGCCAGACCGCTTACAAACTGTAACTTTAAAAAATATATTTTAGAAAAGGGTGTGGATATGAAAAAGATAGTTGGAAGGCATGCTGAACACAAAAAGTTGGAATCAAATATTCTGCAAATTTCTCAAGAAGCTAAAGCAGCAAAGAAGAAATTTCCAGATGTGATTGATGCAACTGTAGGTATGCTACACAAGGAAGATGGCAAGATGTTTAAGTTTTCAATCGTTGATGATGTTTTACATCATTTAAACGATGCTGAAACTTATCATTACGCTCCTGTAAGGGGGACATCTGATTTTACAGAAGGCGTTTTTGATTGGGTGTTTGGTGAAAACTCAGAAATGATTAGAAAAAATTTCAAATACAGTGTTATCCCAACAACTGGTGGTAGTGGAGCTATTTCTAACTCGTTTTATAATTTCAATGATTTTAATCAAAAAGTTTTATTGCCGAATTATTATTGGTCTCCATATCAAAACTTCGCTTTAGAAGCTAATGTAGACTTAAAGACATTCTTAATGTATGATAATGATTTTAAATTCAATTTGGTTGATTTCAAAGCAAAAGCGATTGAACTTGCTAAAGAACAGTCAAGATTATGTGTTTTACTAAATGATCCTAGCAATAATCCAACAGGATTATGTATGACAAAAGAGGATTGGAAACAAGTTGTAGCAATACTGAACGAAGTAAATGGCACGGGTGTACCAGTAATCTTAATTCATGACATTGCTTATATTGATTATCAAATGAAAGACAGTAAGTATTCACGCGAAATCTTTGAAGCTTATGAGGATTTGGATGAAGATGTCCTAGCGGTTGTTGTTTTCTCTGGATCAAAAACTTTTTCTTTATATGGATTTAGAGTAGGAGCACAAATAGGATTATCAAAATCTCAAGAAGTTGTAGACAATTTTATCAGAGTTGGTGATTATTCTGTTAGAGGCCGGTTCTCAAGCGTTTCTCAACCTGGAATGAATGTAATAGGAAAAATATTTGCCAACCCAGAGTATAAACAACGATTCGATAACGAAATGTCTCAAGCAAGAACACTTTTAAAAGATAGAGCTAGTTTGTTTTTAGATGAAGCGCAAAAAAATGATTTAGAGATATTGCCTTATTGTGGTGGTTTCTTTATAAGTGTGCCAACAAAAAACAAGAATATCTTTCAAGATTTAGTTAATGACAGAGTGTTTGTTATTGCTATGCAAGATATAATTAGAGTTGCAATTTCATCATTAAACATTAATGAAATACCAGATTTAGTCAAAAAGATTAAAAAACATATATAAAAAGGTAAAGCATTCAAGCTTTACCTTTTTTTTAATCTAATAAGAAAGTGATTTTCCCGTTAAGGATTAGCGTTACAACATCAATGATGAAAATGAAGAAGTAACCAAATATAATCCATAACACCCCAATTAATAGTTTACCTTTTGCAATACGATAGATGCCATAAATAATTGGTCCTAAGAAAATTGCTAATAAAACTCTTACTATTAATGGTAATCCATCAATAGCTTTTACGTATGAAGACATAAAGTACCCTCCTTTTTAGATTATTATAACACCAATCAATATAAAAAAAATAAAACTTCAGAAATTAATCCAAAGTTTTATCAATCGCTTGAGCGATTTTTCTACATTTTTCTATCAAAGTCTTAAACTTTTCTGGTTTTAACGATTGCTGCCCATCACTTAGTGCGGTTTCTGGTGTTTGATGAACTTCAATTATTAATCCATCAGCTCCTGCTGCAATAGCAGCTAAAGATAAGGATTCAATATACTCCCATCTACCTGAAGCGTGAGAAGGATCAACTATTATTGGTAAATGACTCAATTTCTTTATAACTGGGATACTAGATATATCAAGCGTGTTCCTTGTTGAGGTTTCATATGTTCTTATTCCTCTTTCGCAAAGAATTACATTGTTGTTTCCACCACTAAGAATATATTCCGCTGACATCAACCATTCTTCAATTGTACTGGAAATCCCCCTTTTAAGTAGAATTGGTTTGTTCAATTTACCTAATTCTTTCAATAACGCAAAGTTCTGCATATTTCTAGCGCCAACTTGAATTAAATCAACATTTTCAACAAAATAAGGAATATCTTCAACACTCATAATCTCACTTACAACAGGAATATTAAACTTTTTCTTTGCATTCTTAAGTATTCTTAAACCTTCTTGTTCTAGCCCTTGAAAGGAATAAGGACTTGTTCGTGGTTTATATGCTCCAGCACGTAAAATTTTAGCTCCAGCCGCTTTTATTATCGGCGTAATCTCTTCTATTTGTTTTTCTGATTCAACAGCACAAGGCCCACCGATTATAACTATATTGTTTCCGCCAATTTTAATCCCATCAATGTCAATAATCGAATTTTCAGGTTTGAACTTACGGTTGACTTTTTTAAAAGGTTCTTGGACTCTTAGAACATTTTCTACATATTCATATGCATATAAACTGTTTTGATCAATAGTTGTTGTGTCACCAATAACACCAATGATAACTGTCGATTTTCCAAAGCTTTCGTGGATTTCAAAACCTTTATTTATTAAATGTTGTTTTATTTCTGCAATCTCGTAAGGAGTAACGTTATTTTTTAATTTGATTATCATATTTTATCCTTCTTTACTTAAATATTTGATAGCGTCTATATAACTTTCAAATCCTCTACCATAAAACTGTTTTTCACAAGCGGAAGCGGTAACTGATGTTTTTCTAAAGTCTTCTCTTTCATAAATGTTTGACAAATGAACCTCTACTTTTGGAATTTCAACCGATTTTAAACAATCATAAATGGCATATGAATAATGGGTTAAAGCCGCAGGGTTGATAATAATAGCTGAAAATCGATGATAATTATCTTGAATTAAGTCGATTAATTCTCCTTCATGATTAGATTGATACACTTCGAAATAATGATTATTTTTATCTGCGTAATCAAGCAAAAAAATGACAAGGTCATTATATGACAAAGAACCGTAAATCTCAAGTTCTCTTTTACCCAAAAAATTAAGATTTGGACCGTTTATGATTAAGATATTCATCAACTTTCTCCTTTATTTCATTAATATGATACACCGTATCTTTGTTAATAGCAATTGAAATGTCACTTGCTTTTTCATAAAGAGGAAGACGTTCTTCAGCTAGCACGATAACATCGTCACTATTTTTGATAAGTGGACGACCAATAATACTTTTTTTAGCTATGGAATAAGGATCTTTATTTAAAAAAATCAATACACCATTTTGTTTTAAGCGTGTGACATTCTCTTCTTTTTTTATCGCTCCACCGCCAGTAGAGATGATACAATTATGCTGCTGGTATATGTCTTTTATGATTTTTGATTCGAGATTTCTAAACGACTCCTCATTATGTTTTTCAAAGTATTCAAGAATTGTCATGTTAATTTGTTTTTCAATTTCAGCATCTGTATCATACAGATTTTTGTTTAGTTTGCTTGCGAATAGTTTAGCGTACTTACTTTTACCACTCAAAGGTAAACCTATAAAAACAAGATTAATTAGGTTTTTCAATTGTTTTTTGTATACTTTATTAGCGATATTTAAAGGAATTTCACAATCAAAAAACAGCTCATGTGCTTTTTTAGCTTGCATAACCAACATGTAAAAACCATTAATAGCGAGAACGTTATTTTTCTCTGCAGATAGTAAAAGGTTTGTTCTTAGAGGGTTGTAGATTAAATCTACTACAGCACTAAGGTTTTTAAATGAATCAATCGATAGCAACCCCTCATCATCATTATGAGGATACATTCCTACAGGCGTGGTATTAATTATAAAATCATAATCTGAGTATTTTGTACAATTTATCAAATAATCATCGTAAACTGTTTTAGGAGATCTGCATAAACGAATGATATTTTTAGCATTTAACTCATTTAAAGCATATACTAATGTATCTGATACGGAACCATTTCCAAGAATAATAACATTCTTGTTTTTAAAATCTAACGCAAAATATTTAACTAATTCATTAAATCCATAAAAATCAGTGTTATATCCATAATATTTATCTTCTTTTATTACCACAGTATTTACAGACCGCGTTTTTTTTGAGATATCATCTAGTTCATCTAAGAACTTAATTATTTCTTTCTTGTATGGTATTGTCACGTTAAAGCCTCGAAGATTTTCTATTGTTTTGAACTCATCAAGGTTTTCTAAATTGAATAAGTCATAGTTTTTATTGCCAAAAGCATTATGAATTGGCTTAGAAAAACTGTGGCTTAAACTTTTGCCAATCAAACCAAACATCAGTAAAACCACCCTTTTTGATATTCAAATAAGATTAAGTCAAGAATAGCAAAATTCATCACAGCGTTAACCACATGAATAACTCGTGAAACAATTTGTGGATCATGACGCCCTTTTATATTAAGTTCAACATTACATTTGTTAACCAAGTCAACTGAGGATTGAGTTTTTGCTATTGATGGTGTTGGTTTGACAGCTAAGCGCAAAATTATGGGTCTACCAGTTGACATTCCCCCTAAAATACCACCATTATGATTGGATAAAAACTTAAGCTCTTCGCTTTCATAAAGGTATTGATCATTAGTTTCAGAACCATTTAATCTCGCTAGATTAAATCCTTCACCAAATTCGATACCTTTGATACTTGGAATAGAAAAGAGTAAAGAAGATAAATAACTTTCAAGCGATAAAAACAAAGGCTCCCCGATACCCGGGTTAAGTCCGACAACAGTAGATTCAATTGTGCCACCCACTGAATCGTTGATATTAGCTGTTTTTATAATTAACTCTTCCATTTTTGTTTTTATGTCTTGGTTGATTAACGGAAAACTTTTTTGATTCAAAATCTTACAAAGTTCAACATCGATTTGATTCTTATCAAAGGAATTATCATAAATATTCTTAATGCTTTCGATATGTGATGAAACATATATCTGTCTTTGTTCAAGTAGTTGTTGGCAAATTGAACCAACAATAACCCATAAAACGGTAATACGTCCTGAAAAAATTCCACCGCCAGATTTTTCGTTGAAGTTCTTGTATTTTACAGAGGCAGGATAATCGGCGTGACCAGGACGAGGAATATTAGAAAGACCAGAATAATCATCAGTTTTAATGTTTTGGTTAGGCACAAGAAAAGTTAAAGCTGCCCCAGTAGTATATCCATCCTTAACTCCAGAGACTACAGAGTATTGATCTAACTCAATCCGCTTTGTTGATAGTGAACCTTGAGGTCTACGCTTGCTTAAATTAAAATCTATTAAATCAAAATCAAGCTTTATACCGGCAGGCAGTTGATCAATTACTACACCTAAAAACTCTCCGTGAGATTCACCGAAAAAAGTTATTTTAACATTATTGCCTATAGTATTCATTTAATCAACTCCATTTAATAGTTTATTTATTTTAACAGCCTCAATTATTGCTTTGCCAACCTTATTGACTTTGATTACGTTAATCGTGCCCTTTTTAGCCTTTTTATCTATTCTTATGTACTTAATTAAATCGGTATCATTTGCAGAGTCGGATATCGGCAGTGAATATTTTTTTAAAACTTCAATCAAATCAAGCCTTAAATCTTCAGCTATCATTCTAATCATCCCCAAAGAAACAGCTTCGCCATGAAGATATTTTTCATAATTGTAATATGCTTCATAAGCATGTCCATAGGTGTGTCCAAAATTTAGTAGTTGGCGATTACCAATATCAAACTCATCTTCTTCAACTAAAGCTTTCTTTATACATAAAGAATCGTAGATTAAAGAATCTAGGTGTGATTTGATGTCATTTTTCTTAAGCGAGTCATAGAGAGGTTTTGACTTAATCAAACCATATTTAATCATCTCAGCAACCCCGTTATTAAAATGTCTTTCTGGCAAACTTTTTAAAGTCGTTGGATCGATTAAAACTTTTTTTGGTGGATAAAAGTTGCCAATACAGTTTTTGGCATATTGGGTATTAATCGCCACTTTTCCGCCGATAGAAGAATCGATTTGCGCTAATAAGGTTGTAGGTATTTGGATATAATCTACACCTCGATACAAAGTTGAACTAATAAAACCCACTAAATCACCAGTAACGCCACCGCCCAAAGCGATAATAATATCGTCTTTTGTAGTGTTATTCTGGATTAATAAGTTAATAATTCTTTCAAACTGATACATTGATTTAGATTGTTCCCCTTGAGGAAAATCAAGTAAAAGTTTCACCTTTAAATTGTGGCAAATTTTTTTTACTATATCATTAGGTATATTATCATCATGAATCAAAATATACTCTTTGTTAAAATCTAAATAAGTTTGTATATTATCTAAAAGATTATTTTCAATAATGACATCATAATCAAAACTTTTAGACTTAATTTTTAATTTCATCATTCTCACCTATAAATATTCAACTTTTATTCCTAAAGATTGTAAATCTTCAAAAAAGTAGGGATAGGATTTGTTTACAGCTTCGGCTCTTTCGATTATTATCGGTTTATTAGCTCTTAAAGCCGCAACTGCTAAAGACATTACCATTCGATGATCGTTATAAGAATCAAAGGTATTACCATTAAAGAACTCTTTACCCCAAATTTGATAATTATCTTCTGCAATTTTTGTTTTTATACCCAATAAATTCAAAATTTGATTGATTGCGGCTAAACGATCAGATTCTTTTATTCTAAGTCTTTTGGCGTTTAGTATATTGGTTGTGTTTTCTGATAACGCTCCTAGGATAGATAATATCGGCGCGATATCAGGGTGTTGACTAACATCAATATCAATACCTTTAGTTTGGCTCTTGATAAATCTTAAACTATTCTTTTCCTTTAAAACCTTGCCATCCATTGCTTTTATGATAGAAATAATTTCTGAGTCTGGTTGTAAAGAATCGGGATTGATGTTAGAAACTTTTATATCACCATTGATAATGCCGGCAACCGCAAAAAAAGCTAACTGTGAACAATCTGACTCGACTTTATAATCTGAAGGTAAATAGGACTGGTTTCCTTTTATATAATAAACATTATTTTGTTCTTGAATATTAATGCCGAAATCTTTTAAGACAGAAACAGTTAAATCAACGTATTTTTTTGACTCATAATTACCAACAACTTTAATAATGGAATCACCATTTTTTGTTGGTAAAGAAAACAATAATCCACTGATAAACTGAGAACTAACATTTCCTTTTAACTCATATTCACCCGATTGAAGGTCTCCTTTAACATGGATTTTTCCATCAAGTTTAATAAGGCTCAAATCCCGATCATTGAATAGTTCTTCGTAAATATTTAATGGGCGATTAAGGAGCGATTCTTTTCCTGTTAGAAATACGCCTTTGGAGTTTGCGAGAATTGGAATAAGAAATCTCAAAGTAGACCCAGATTCTTTACAGTCAACAACTTCATCGCCAACAATTGATAATGATCCAGTGCCTATTACTTCTAGCGAATCTTCGAGTTTATTGATTTTAACACCTAAAGTTTTAAAAGCATTAATTGTCGCTTTTATGTCTTCGGAATAGATGATATTCTTTATTACTGATTTTCCATTAGCCAAAGATGCACAGATTATTGATCTGTGCAGCAATGATTTTGAAGGGGGGATTTTTACTTGTCCTTGAGCAAACCCCGGATGAACTTTAACTTTCATTTTTCTTGTCCTCTAAGTAAATATGATGTTGAGCTTTTGAGGCCCTTAGCAACTCGTTCAATAAGTCTTTATCTTTGTTTTCGATTGCATTTTTGAAATCAGTTATGCACGCTTGAAAGTCGGTTATTTTTTCAAGTAAAAAACTATTGTTATTAATAAACAAATCAGACCATAAATCAATGTTAATATTAGCTATTCTTGTTAAATCGCGATAAGAATCCCCAGTGAACCGAGTTAAATTGAGGTTATCGTTATAAGCTTTAACTAAAGATAAAGAAATGATATGAGTAAGCTGAGAGGTATAAGCAATGATTTCATCGTGTTTTTTTGCTGTCAAGTAAGAAATGTTTTTGAATCCCATTTCTTTTGCTAAAGAGAATGTCAAATCTAAATGCTCTTTTTTATTTTTCCCTTCATCGATTATTACATAATTCCCATTCTTAAAAATTTTCTTATCTGAGAATTCAATACCAATAGTTTCTCTACCAGCTATTGGGTGAGAATACACAATATCAAAATTAACATTTAACTTATCTACAGAATCTATTATAGCGGTTTTTATTCCAGAGATTTCGATAAACAATGTATTCTTTTTTATCAGTTCTTTATAGTTTGTAAGGAAAGATATTATTGCCTCAGGATATAGACATAGATAGATGATATTATTGTTCTCCAAAAAAACTTCGAGAGATTCGAAGGCTTCATCAACTATTTGTTGATCAAGTGCGTATTTAAGGACATTCTTGTCGATGTCGTAAGCGCAAATATGATGATGTTGATTCAACGATTTAGCAATGGTTCCACCAATCAAACCTAAGCCAATAATACCAATTTTCATAGTTTTCTCCTTTGATATTTAATAATTTTATCATAAATATTGTGAAATGTGTTAAATTGCTACAAATGATGTTTAAAATTGGGCTTTATTTGACAGGAAAACTATCTTAAACAGTCGTTTTTATGGTATAATTATCGTTAGATGTGAGGTGAGCGTATGTATAAAGAAATTAAACCTTTTGATTATACAAATGTAGTTTTGGAAAAAATGGTTCCCGGAATCTTTCTGAACACGATGCATGAAAATAAGAAAAATACAATGATAATTGGTTGGGGCGGAATTAATGTTGTTTGGGGAAAACCAGTTTTTATCGTTTTAGTAAGAGATTGCCGAGCTACTTACGATTTAATTGAAGCGAGCAATGAATTTACAGTGAGCATACCGATTCATAACAAGATGCTAAGAGAAATTTCGATTTGTGGATCAAAGTCTTTACGAGATCTTGATAAGTTTTCTGAGTGTGGTTTTACCACAATAAAAGGGCGTAGTATCGAAACACCAATTATTAAAGAAGCTGATTTACATTTTGAGTGTAAAGTTATTTATAAGCAAAAATTAGATCAAGAAGCTATTTCTCTACTGGTCAAAAATCGCTATTATGGACCAAACAACTCATCTTATCATACGGTTTATTATGGAGAAATACTTGATCAATACCTATATGAAAAGGAGAACAAATAATGGCAATACTATTAGATGGGCAAGCCCTTGCAAAGAAAATTAGAGAGAATTTAAAAATTGAAACGCAAGAAGCGCAGGAAAAATATGGTGTTAAACCACATTTGGCAGTTATTTTAGTAGGCGCAGATCCCGCAAGCGAAACCTATGTTAGGTTTAAAGAGAAAGCTTGTAACCAAGTCGGTTTTGCTTCGACAGTAATCAATAAACCTGAAAATTTAACTGAACATGAGTTGATTAAGTTAATTGATCAGTTAAATAATGACGATACAATACATGGTATTCTTTTGCAATTACCGATTCCTAAGCACATTAATTCTGATAAAGTGATTAACCGAATAGACCCAAAAAAAGATGTAGATGGCTTTGCTAACGAAAATGTTGCTAAACTAAGTAAAAACCAAGACACTTTGGTTCCTTGTACACCTTTAGGGATAACTAGACTTTTTGATGAGTATAATATAAAAACCGAAGGAGAGCATTGTGTTATTATTGGAAGAAGCCAAATTGTCGGCAAACCAATGGCGCAACTAATGCTTCAAAGAAACGCAACTGTAACAATTTGTCATTCAAGAACAAAGAACATTAAAGAGATTACAAAACAAGCGGATATCCTGATTGCCGCTGTAGGGCAAGCGCATATGATTGACGAGTCTTTTGTTAAAGATGGTGCGGTAGTTATCGATGTTGGTGTCTCTCGTGTTGATGGAAAATTGTATGGCGATGTGGTTTTTGAAAAAGTTAAAGAAAAAGCAAATTACATCACTCCGATGCCGGGCGGAGTTGGGCCAATGACGATTGCATGTTTACTTGAAAACACTTTTAAATGTTATCTAGAAATAGAAGGCAGAAAACATGATAAATAGATACTCTAGAAAAATAATGGCAAATATTTGGTCAGAAAAAAGTAAATTCGATGTTTTTTTACAAATAGAGATATTGAATGCTCAAGCTTTAGCCAAATTAGCCATTATTGATAATCATGATTATGAATTGATTCAAAAAAATGCTAGCTACTCATTGAAAAGAGTAAAAGAGCTGGAAAAAGAAACAAAACATGATGTTATTGCCTTCACTAGAGCTGTATCTGAGAGTCTTGGTAACGAAAAAAGATTCATTCATTATGGATTAACATCTACTGATGTTGTTGATACTGCCTATGGGGTATTGTTAAAAAAAGCGAACGTAATAATCAAAAAAGATATTGAAAAATTTTTGAGAATACTTAAAGAAAAAGCTCTTGAATTTAAAAATACTTATTGCATTGGTAGAACTCATGGAATTCACGCGGACATAACTGTTTTTGGTTTAAAATTTGCTTTATGGTATGATGAGTTATTGAGAAATTACCAAAGGTTTAATCGGGCGGCTAGCGAAATAGAAGTTGGCAAAATAAGCGGAGCCGTTGGAAATTATGCATTCACCAACCCTAAGGTTGAAAGGTTTATCTGCGATAAATTAGGCTTGGGATTAGTAAATATATCAACACAAACGCTTCAAAGAGACCGACACGCGAATTATTTAAGCGCAATAGTTCTATTAGCATCTACATTAGAAAAAATTGCTTTAGAATTGAGACACTTACAAAGAACAGAAGTAAATGAAGTAAAAGAGCCATTCACAAAAAATCAAAAAGGATCTTCAGCAATGCCACATAAAAAAAATCCTATAGTTAGTGAAAATATCACCGGATTGACAAGAGTCTTAAGAGGTTATATGTTAGCTGCTTATGAGAACATTCCTTTATGGCACGAAAGAGATATAAGCCATTCTTCTGTGGAAAGAATTATTCTTGCCGATTCAACGATTTTAATTGATTATATGTTTAATCGTTATGCTGACGTGATTAGTAATTTAGTTGTTTATCCTGAGAATATGCTAAAAAACATTTATATAACAAATGGTGTTATCTTTTCACAAAGAGTTTTGACTAAACTTCTTGATAAAGGTGTTGTCAGAGAAACCGCTTATGATATAATACAGAAGTTGGCGTCAGAAGCATATGAAAATAAACAAGATTTTAAAGAACTGATAATAAATAACAATTTTATTCAAGATATATTGAGTCATAATGAAATTGAAGAAATGTTCAGTTTAGAGTTTTATAAACAAAATGTTGAATACATTTATAACAACGTGTTTAGTAAAAAGAATAATTAAGGGGGGATAAAAAATGTCTGATAAACGAAAACTATACCGTGATACAGATAACAAACAAGTTTTTGGTGTTTGCTCTGGTTTAGGTGATTATTTCAGTTTAGATGTCACACTAATAAGAGTGTTATGGGTAATATCTGTCTTATTTGCCGGAACAGGACTATTGCTATATATTATCTTAGCAATAGTGATTGAGCCTAAAAATGTCGTGCTAAAAAAAGATAAAGCAAAAGCAGTAGACGATAGTGACGATCCATTTGCAAAATACGATAGATAAGAGATCTAATAGATTAAATTAACTAAAAGGTTATAAACTTTTTAGTTTTTTTTACGCAAATTTTACACTACTTTACAGAAGAATGATATTTAAGTAAGTCAAGAAAGAATATTATAGAGTTGGTTAAGATTTCAAACATTTAAAGGAGAAAATATGAAAAAACTAGTTTTATTAATGACTTTGCTTCTAACAGGGACACTCGTAGCATGTAATATTTCAACCACATGGAACGCATCTAGCTCAATTACTATCTATACAAGGGATACATCAAGCGGGACTAGAGCTGGTTTTATGGAAGGCATTGGTTATGCTGAAGCTTCAACTGATAATAGTAAATTAGCAACAGGTTTTGTAATCAAAGATAACACAGGTATTCTAACTTCAATAGAAACAGATGAATACGGAATCGGGTATATATCTTTAGCAAGCTTAAATGATCGAGTTAAAGGGTTAAAATTTAATGATGTTGAACCAACAGTTGCAAATGTTATCAATAATACTTACGGCTTAAAAAGACCATTCAACTATGTGACTAGAGCTCTTGATGATTTTGCAAATGATAAAGAAAGAGATTTAACACTCGCCTTTATCGCCTTCTTAGGAACAACAGACGGTAGTGATGTAATAACAAATCAAGGAGCAATTCCTTTGCAAAGCACACAATCATGGGACGATATTAAAGCGAATCATGATGTATGTCTAGAAGATAATAGTGGAGTTACTCTCAAGTTTGGCGGTTCAGATTCAATTGAAAAAATAGCTTTAGCTTTAACAGCGGCTTTCTCACCAAAATGTGGCAATTTTGTCCCAGAACATGATCACACAGGATCATCAGATGGCTTTAAGAGAACCCAAGGGACAGAAAAAGATGGAGCTAACTATAAACATGTTGGATTTGCTTCAAGACCATTTAACGCTTCTGAAACAGGCGTTGAAGGAACACAAGGACAATTAGCTTGGGATGCAATTGTTGCGATAGTTCATCTAAACAACCAGTTAGATAGCGTTACAGCTGAGGATTTGAAAAAAATATTCCGCGGAGACTTTGCAACCTGGAATCAAATTATTGTCTAATCGTATTTAGCAAAACAATATAGTTAGAAGAAACCTTGAATATCAAGGGTTTTTCTAACTTAACAGGAGAAAAACATATGTCTGCTCAACTAAGAAATGTAATAAGAACAAAAAGCAAGAAAGAATGGGTCGATCTATTTGTCAGATACTTTTTCTTGATCTCGACAATCATTTCTGCATCTTTTATTATTGTTATTATTGTTTTTGTTTCAAGAGAGGGAATCAAACCTTTTGTAACCGACAATGGTGGAATTGGTAGAGTTAATTTAATTAGATTCCTATCTGGAAATGAGTGGCTTGTTGGTGCTACTTTTCAATCCAATTTATATAGTGTTGGCTTCATTATCGTAAACACTGCTTTCATCTCAATTCTTGCATTAATGATAGCTATGCCTATTGGAGTTATGACCGCCCTATTTATTGCGAAGATTGCTCCTAAAAAACTAAGTATATTGATGCGAACTGTCATTGAACTTTTAGCAGCCATTCCTTCGATAGTTTACGGATTATTTGGAAGTGGAGTGATTTTAGTTTTAGTATACAATCTCGCGAAAGTTTTCGGAGTTCAATCCCGAGGAGGAAACTCCGTAATGGCAACAGTTTTAGTTTTAGTGTTGATGATTTTGCCAACAATAACTGCTCTTTCTGAAGTAGCGATAAGAAGTGTAGGAAAGGATATTGAACACGGCTCTTTAGCTTTAGGAGCTACAAAAACTCAAACAAACTTTAAAGTTGTCCTTACAAGCGCAAAATCTGGAATTTTCTCTTCAGCAATTCTTGGCATTGGTCGAGCATTAGGTGAAGCAACAGCTGTTAGTTTAGTAGCCGGAAACGCTCAAAGCGGACCATCATTTGGCCTCTTCGACACAACCGCCACCTTAACTTCGACTATGCTGCAAGGTTTGAAAGAAACATTCGGGATCGATTATGATATTCGCTTCAGTGTGGGAATAGTCTTAATGGTAGTAATTCTAATCACAAATCTATTACTGACCTATGCTAAAAAAAGGATTGGTAACGTCGATGTCAAATAAAAGAAAAAGAAAAGATGTAAGTTTACAATTATTAACGTATAGTTCCGCGTCAATAGGGGTTATAGTTTTATTATTGATAGTTTTCTTTATCTTTAAAAACGGTTTTGGTTTAATCAATCTAGATTTGATTACGAATGATTATCATGCTCAATATTATAATGGCGGAATCAGTGAAGTTACTAGTTTCTCACAAACACCAAAACCCGATCATTTGACTGAAGAAGACTATTACTCAGAAAAATGGGGAATAGCCCTGTCAGATTCCTCTAATCGCGAAGGAAGACCAATAGTTGTTGTTACTTACATTTCTTCAGATTCGCCATTGAAGAATATGTATGATAGAAACAATCTAGAAAACGAAACTTTTACTATAAAAAAAGAAAATGTGGTTAATGCGATAAAATTTGTTGATAAGCCTTCTGCTTTAAGCGTATTTGGTGCAAAAAGCATGATAGATTCTTTGGATCAAGAAGATACATTCAGAGAATTTGAATTTATGTCATTAGGCGGGGGGATAAGAGGGTCTTTGCTAACAACGCTTTATATAATTGGACTAACCATGATAATTGCTTTACCAATCGGAGTTTTTTCAGCAATATATCTTAATGAGTTTGCTAAAAAAGGCCGGTTAACAGCAATTGTCAGAAGCATGATTGATATGCTTACTGGTGTTCCTAGTATCATCTTTGGTTTAATGGGATTAGCAGTTTTCGTTCCGCTAACTGTAAAATACACTCCAGCAACAAGTGGAAACCTGATATCGGGAAGTTTAACTTTAGCTGTAATTTTATTACCAGTGATTATTCGCTCAACAGAAGAGGCTTTAAAAGTAGTTCCTGATGATTACCGATTTGCTTCCTTAGCTTTAGGCGCAAATCAAACACAAACAACTTTTAGAACCGTATTGCCATCAGCTTTACCTGGAATATTAACTGCTTCATTGCTCGCAATTGGCAGAGTTATAGGTGAAAGCGCAGCTTTGATCTTCGCTATAGGCACAACAATCAAAGATCAAGTTTCAATATTTGGCAAATCAACAACATTGTCAGTTCATATCTGGTCGTTAATGACTGACGAACCAGCTAATATTGAGCTTGCAAGCACAATCTCAATGATAATTTTGATAATAGTATTATTGTTAAATCTTTCAATAAAACTTATATCAAGAAAATATATAAAACAAACATTATAGGTGACGTTCAATGAAAAATGAAGTGTTTACAATTAATAACCTAAATTTAAACTATGGTAATCTTCAAGCGCTTAAAAATGTCTCAATAAACATTGAAGCAAATAAAGTTACCGCTTTAATCGGGCCATCTGGTTGCGGTAAATCAACATTCTTAAGATGTTTAAACAGAATGAATGATTTAATTGATAACTGTTTGATTGATGGCGAAGTTCTTTTTCATCAAGACAATATTTATGATAGAAATTATGACGTTATTAACTTAAGAACAAAAGTGGGGATGGTATTCCAAAAACCCAATCCTTTTCCAATGACTATCTATGATAATGTAGCTTATGGGCCGAGGTGTCAAGGGATAAAAGACAAGAATCTTCTTAACAAGATTGTTGAAAGATCTTTACAGAAGGCTGCACTTTGGGATGAGGTTAAAAACCGTTTGAAAGAAAGCGCAATCGGGTTATCAGGAGGGCAACAACAACGTTTATGTATAGCCAGAGCAATTGCAATGGAACCTGAAGTAATTCTCATGGATGAACCCACTAGTGCATTAGACCCAATAGCAACTTTGAAAATCGAACAACTAATAACTGAACTAAAAAACAATTATGCAATTGTTATCGTGACTCATTCCATGCAACAAGCCGCAAGAATATCAGACAACACCGCGTTTTTTCACCTAGGTGAATTAATTGAATCAAATACCACCGATATTATTTTTAGTACGCCGAGCAACTCACAAACTGAAGATTATATTACTGGCCGTTTCGGCTAAGATATTGAATTTTACCAACAATTAGATATAATTGTTAATGGAGGAAGCTATGACTTATAGAACGCAATTTGAAAAAGAATTGGAAGAGTTGAAATTGTCATTAATAAAAATGGGAGATTTAGTGATAAAAAATATCCATTTATCTCTACACGCTTTTATAGAAATGGATACTGAATTAGCAGAAAATATTATCAAAGATGATAAACTAGTAAATCAATTAGAGTATGATATTGAAAAAGAATGCATGAGAATCATTCTTAGAGAACAACCCGTAGCGAAGGATCTTAGACTAATAACGGCGGTTTTAAAAATGATAACTGATTTGGAAAGAATCGGTGATCATGCGGCTGACATTTCAAAACTAACGATATTTATGGAAAAAAACAAAAAACCTTTCTTAGTTAAACAAGTTTATAAAATGGCTGAAGCGAGCGAAAATATGATAAAAGAAGCACTTGAATCATTTGTAAATCAAAACATTAATCTCGCTAATCAAGTTATTCAATCAGATGATGTTGTCGACAATTACTTTAGTGAAGTACAAAAAAGTGTAGCTGAAGCAATTCGACAGAGCAATATTGATGCTGATTATGCATTATACTTAATGATGGCCACTAAATATTTGGAAAGAATCGGAGATCACGCAGTAAACATTGCTGAATGGGTAGTTTTTTCGATACTTGGTCATCATGGAAATAAAGGAGCGACCACTTGAAACCACTAATTTTCTCAGTTGAAGACGATAAAAACATTCAACACGTCATCCAAATAGCTCTTAAAAATTCACAGTTTGATATTGTGAGTTTTTACGATGCAAAGTCGATGTTTAATGCGTTAGAAGAGAAAACACCAGATTTATTTTTGCTAGATATAATGCTGCCGGATATCGATGGCTTAGAGATTATTAGAAGAATCAAAAAGATCAATAAGTTAAATCAAATCCCAATTATGGTCATTTCCGCAAAAACAACAGAAGTTGACAAGGTTATAGGCCTTGATTATGGTGCTGATGATTATTTATCAAAACCATTTGGAGTACTCGAACTAGTAGCCAGAGTAAAAGCTTTATTAAGAAGACACAATCAAGACAGTCAAGACGAAAGCATTAACCTATCTGGCTTATGTTTAAACATTCTTAATCATGAAGTGGTTTATAATAGTCAAACCTTGGAATTTACAAAAAAACAGTTCGATTTATTAAAATACTTCATGGGAAAACACAATAAAGTCATCACTAGAGAAGAACTATTAAATAATGTATGGGGCTTTGATTTTTTAGGAGAAACCAGAACATTAGACATGCATGTAAAAGAAATTAGAAGAAAATTGAGAGAATCAGGTATAAAGGAAGAACCGATCGAAACAATCCGCGGAGTCGGTTATAAGTTTGTTTTATGAAAAGAAAAATAAGCCTTGAGTTCATATTATTGATATTTTCTTCGCTTATCGTTTTTATTATAGGTGCGACTCTTTTTGCTAGACACAGCCTAAATCGGATTACACAACTAAACTTAGAAAAATACTTGCAAATAATTGAGATTGATCACTCTAACCTTAACGAACAAGAAATAGTTGATAAGTACGCTGACTTAAATGATTATCTAAGAATAACATTTATAGACAAAGACGGTGTCGTAATCGCAGATTCTTTGTCAACCGATTTGGATAATCATATTAATAGACCTGAGATTCAAAACATTGGTAATTTCTATATTAGAAGATCAAACACACTCAATATTGATATGATGTATCTTGCCAAGTTAGTGAATGATGAAATCTATTTGAGAGTGGCTATTCCAAGCTCTTCTGTCCTGAGTTTTTTAAATGATTTTATCGCTTTATCAGTTATAGTCGGCGCAGTTATAATTGTTCTTTCCATTATGTCAAGCACTTATCTGATTAACCAAAGTTTAAAACCTTTGAAAGACATTAACAATATTTTGAAATCAGTTAATCAAGGTGAATATCAAGAAATACTGCCAATAATAAAGTATGATGAGATTAATCAGTTAATTAATGAGATTAACGAGATTAACCGGACTATATCAGAGAACATCAAATCACTAAAATCAGAAAAACTGAAATCAGATTTTTTACTAGAACAAATGAATCAAGGAATTTGTGTTCTTGATAAAGACATGAAAGTCGTTCTTCTTAACCAGTATTTACAAAAACTATACCATTTTAATATTGATTTTAATCTTAATAAGGATTATCGATATTTATTTAGAGATGACCTGATTCAAGAAAAGATTAAACAAGTTTATAAAGATAAAGGAAATCAAAATTTAATCGAAAAAATAAATGATCGCTTTTATTCAGTTACGATTACCTATTCAAAAGAAGATTGGAATTTTAACTCTGGCGTTATTTTGATTTATACAGATATCACAGCAATCAAAGATATAGAAATTTTAAAGAGAGATTTTTTTGTTAACGCATCACACGAGTTGAAATCACCTTTAACCACAATTCTTGGATCTGCAGAATTAATTGTTCAAGGAATGGTAAATGATGAAGCAACCAAGAATGATCTGATTGAAAGAATATCCTCAGAAGCAAAAAGAATGAACAATCTAGTAATGGATATGTTAATTTTGTCTGAATATGAAAGCAAAAACAAAGCCAGCGAAAAACAAGTAATTAACCTTCCTAGATTAGTTGAAGAAATAGTTAGAAATCTTGAGTTATCAATATCAACAAATGGCATTGAAACCATTCTAGAGATAGTTGATGTTAATATTTATTTTGGTCACGAGGAAATATATCAAATAATCAAGAATTTAGTAGAGAATGCGATAAAATATGGCAAAGAACAAGGAAAAGTCTGGATTAATATATCTTTAGATGACAAACATTTAGTCATAAAAGTTAAAGATGATGGGATAGGCATTCCTAAGAAAGACTTGGGTAGAGTTTTCGAAAGATTCTATCGCGTTGATAAGGCAAGAAGCAAGTTAACTGGCGGAACTGGACTAGGGCTTTCTATTGTTAAACATATCGTCTTAAACTATGGTGGCTATATCGATTTGATTAGCAATGAAAGCGAAGGAACCGAAGTAACTGTAATGTTGCCAAAAAAAGAACTTAATATTTTATAAACGAGGGATAATAATGAAAAAAGTAGTAGCTTTTGTATGTACGCATAATAGTTGTCGTAGCATTATGGCTGAAGGTTTTTTAAAACATTTTGCAAATAATGATTTTGAAGTATATTCAGCGGGAACCGAAAAGTATTCATCGCCAAAACCACTGGCGATTGAAGTAATGCAAGACCTTGGAATCGATATGTCTTTTGCTAGGAGCAAGCAACTAGAAGAACTTCCTGAAAAAATAGATATCTTGATTACAATGGGTTGTGGGGTTGATTGTCCAATCATCCCAACCAAACATCGTGAAGACTGGGGATTAGATGATCCTAGCGGTGGGCCAAAAACAGAGTTTGAAAAGACGAGAGAATTGATTAAAGAAAAAGTCTTGCAGTTAATAGGACAAGTAAAAAGCAACCAAATATAAAAATAAACAAACAACTAAATATATTTACAAAAAACGGCTGAGGTTAAGGGTTAATCACAGCCGTTTTTATGTCTTATATGAACAAAAGAAACAAAAATTTTTTATAGCTTTATTATAATAAAAACCATAGTTTTTTCTTATCGTAAATTGTATAATGAAATAAAAGGAGGGGCGTATGGAAGAGTATAAATTACAACGAAATATTCTTTGTATTGACTTAAAAAGTTTCTATGCATCAGTTGAATGCGCTATTTCTGGCCTTGACCCTTTTAAGACCCCTTTGGTGGTGGCTGATCACTCTAGAGGTGGTGGATCAATCGTTTTGGCGGTAACGCCCTATTTAAAAAACTTAGGTGTTCCTAATCGTTTAAGAATTTATGAGTTGCCTAAAAATATTGATATCATTTACCGTAAACCAAGAATGGAAAGATACCTTGAATATTCAACCAAGATAATTGAAATATATCTACAATTCGTCTCTGAAGAAGATTTATATGTTTACTCAGTTGATGAGGTGTTTTTAGATATTACAGAATATCTTGATTATTATAAAAAAAGTGATTACGAAATAGCTAAAATGATTATGGACGAAGTCTATAGAAAAACAAAAATTTTCTCTACATGTGGCGTTGGACCAAATATGTTAATTGCAAAACTGGCCCTAGACATTGAAAGTAAACATTCTCCGGACTTTATTGCTAAATGGACCTATGATGATTTGCCGAACAAATTGTGGCCAATCAAACCCTTATCAAAAATGTGGGGGATTGGCAGGAACATGGAAAGAAATCTCAATGCTTTAGGTATTGATAAAATTGAAGATTTAGCAAAATTTGATGTTAAAAAACTAAAGAAAAAATTTGGTGTAATCGGAGAAGAATTATTTTACCACACTCACGGAATTGACATGAGCTTAATTCAAGAAAAATTAAGACTTAAACCGGCTAGTAAAAGTTATGGAATTGGCCAAACGCTTTTTGAAGATTATTATAAACCAGAAATCTACCAAATTATTCGCGAAATGGTTGATGACGTTTGCAGAAGATTGCGGGTTAGCAAAAAGAAAGCGACGACAGTTCATTTTGGTCTAGGTTATAGCAAAGATACAGGCGGAGGTTTTGCTAGACAAATGCAACTTACTCAACCTTCAAGCAATGAATCTCACATTTTTCAGCTCTGCCTTAAAATAATGAACAAATTCTATAACGAATCACCAATCAGGGTTGTCAGAGTTGCAGTTACTGGGTTAATTGATGATCGTGATTATCAAATAAACATATTTGAAGATATCGAAACTGTGGTAAAAGAAAAACAAGTATTTTACGCCGTTGACGAAATAAAAGAAAGGTTTGGCAAAAATAGCATTAATCGCGCCTCAAGCGAATTAAAAAGTTCTACGATTAAAGCCAGAAACGATATGATAGGTGGCCATAATGCCTAGTACATATATTGATAGAGGCATTATTAAGTGGGCTGGTTTTGATGCCTTAAACGGATACCATTCAATGTTACAAGAAATGCAACATCGCTTGGGCAAAAAGAGTAAACCAAAAATAAGTGAAGACGACTATGAAGTATTTAATCGCAATATCAATGAAGCAATCAGAACCGAAAATGAAGTAGAGATTAGATATTATAGTGAGGGTTATATAAAAATAACCTTTGGAAAAGTAAAAAAATTAGATTATATTTCTAAAATGGTTATCTTATCAACTTTAGAAAAAATTCCTGCGGATGATGTCGTCAGTTTAGAGATTATATCGTGAAATTTACGTGAAAAATATTCACAAAAACGGCTAAAAATGGTATAATTTATCGGTAACTAAGGAGGACGACATGAAGAAAAAGAGATTAGAATCATCACAAATATTGTATTATATATTTTTAGGAGTTGTTGTTTTAGAGATAGCCGCAGCGATATTCAGTGCTGCCCTAGCGAGTTCGCCAGTTCAAAGAGACGCCGCTTTATCGAATATATTTTTGGGACTATTGGCCGCAACATTTTTTACTATACCAATGATATTAGAAGCGAAATTTAAGATTCCAATCCCGAAATATCTTAAAATAACTGTTTTAGTCTTTATTTTCAGTGCGATAATTTTGGGTAATATCAGAGGCTTGTTAGTTTCTGTCAGGGGATATGATAAAGTTTTACATATTGTAAGCGGCATTACAATTGCAATAATCGGTTATGAAATAATTCATTACTATAATCTTCATAAAAACAAAAGCGTCAGATTAAGCCCGGGGTTATTAAGCGTTTTTGCTTTCTGCTTCTCAATGACTTTATTGGTTTTATGGGAAATTTATGAATTTGCAGTTGATACAATTGCTTATAATTTAAACAACGATACTGCAAGAAATATGCAAAGATATCAATGGATAAACGAAAGTATAATATATCCTCAGCCATATGGGCTAATGGACACAATGCTTGACTTAATTGTCGGTGCGGTTGGGGCTACAGTTGTTAGCTTTGTTGGTTGGAGAATTTTAGTAAGGAAACAATTAAAAGAAGGCGTTCAAGGAGAATAAGCGTGGTAAAAGAAAAGGCTTATGCAAAAGTAAATCTATTCTTAAATGTTCTCGATAAGCGAAAAGACGGGTTTCATAACCTGTTCATGCTTAATGCGAAAATTGATTTATTTGACACTTTAACTTTTAAAGAGCTTGATGATGTTAATGCGGTAATAATAAAATCCAATGATTTATTCTTGTCAAACGAAGATAATATTGTTTTACAAACAGCAAAACATATGTTGAAAACATATAATATCAAATCGGGACTAGAAATCACAATTGATAAAAAAATCCCTTTTGGTGCCGGTCTTGCGGGCAATTCTGCGGATAGCGCCGCGGTAATTAAGGGTATTGACTCATTGTTTTCTTTAACTTTAACGCCTGAAGAAATGAAAAATATTGGGGTTATCTTTGGTGCGGATATCCCATACTGTTTAACCGATAAACCAGCATTTGTTTCAGGTATCGGTGAAGTGATTGAGGAGATAGATCTTAACTTAGAAGATTATCAAATCTTATTAATGAATCCAAAAGAGTATGTCAATACCAAAGACATCTTTGAATTAGGTGATAAAGTTGGATACGCTTTAGGTGATTCTACCGCAATTAAAGAAATCGTGAAGATTAACGATATTGAAAAACTAAAAATGAATCTATTCAATTCCTTAGAAAGCATTACAGTTAACCAATATCCGATAATCAAAGAATTCAAAGATTTAATAATCAATGAATTAGGGCTAAATGGTCTCATTATGACTGGGTCGGGCTCAACTTTTATTAAATTAATAAATAAAGGCGAGAGTTTTTTTGACTTTATATCTAAATATCAACATAAATACTTAATAAATATCTATGATTTTCGATAATTTTTCCCTCAACCTATTGCATTATCAAAAATAAACATGATATAATTTGCCAAAGAGGTGGTAGTGTGAAAATAACAGAGGTGCGTGCGAAAAGAATCAACGGAGACAATCGATTAGTGGGAGTAGCTGCCATTACAATTGATAACTGCTTTGTTGTTCACGAACTTAGAATCATTGAGGGGAAAAATGGTTTGTTTGTGGCGATGCCAAGTCGCAAAATGCCTAGCGGTGACTATAAAGACGTTGCTCATCCAATCAACAGTGAAACTAGGTCAATGATTGAAAAAGCAGTTTTAGATACTTTTCAAGCTTTGCCAGAGATTAGTAACGAAGAAGAAAAAAACGCTGACGAATAGTCAGGGTTTTTATTTTTAAAAAATTTGTTACTTTCTTGTTGGTGATTAATGTTGTATAATAGAATTGAATTCATCTAGAATATAAGAAAGGAAGCAATATTTTTTATTGCGAAGGTTTTTATGGCTGTTTTTCATGGTTCAAAAGTAAAACTATTTGCTTTGACATCAAATACTAAACTAGCTCAAGATATAGCTGATTACATAGGGATTCCTCTTAGTATTTGCGAGGTAACTCACTTTGCAGATGGCGAAATCAACATCAATATACCGGAAACTGTTAGGGGGCACAAAGTTTTTGTTATTCAATCAACCTGCTACCCTGTTAATGAACACATCATGGAATTATTGATTATGATTGATGCGCTTAAAAGAGCGTCAGCTAGAGAAGTAAATGTTTTAATCCCATATTACGGATACTCAAGACAAGACAGAAAGGCTAAAGCGAGACAGCCAATATCTGCTAAACTTGTTGCGAATCTATTACAAGTTGCTGGAGCAACAAGAATTGTCAGTATGGACTTACACGCTCCACAAATTCAAGGGTTCTTTGATATACCAATAGATAACTTCCGAGGAATGCCAATTATATCCAACTATATACTATCAAAGAATTTAGAAAATATTTGTGTCGTTTCACCTGATCATGGCGGGGTTGCTAGAGCGAGAGATTTAGCTAATGTCTTGCAAGCGCCAATTGCGATTATCGATAAAATGAGACCAGAACCAAATGTTGCAGAAGTAATGAACATTATTGGTAAAGTCAAAGGGAAAACTTGTGTTATCATCGATGACATGATTGATACAGGCGGATCAATATCTGCGGCAGCCAGAGCCTTAACTGATGCGGGAGCTAAAGATATTTATGCGTGTTGTACCCATCCGGTTTTTTCAAAAAATGCTACACAACTACTTATGGAAGCGCCAATTAAAGAAGTGATTTGTACAAAAACAATTGAGTTATCAAAAGATAAAATTTTCCCTAAACTCGTTCAACTACCAATTGCTGAGTTATTAGGGCAAGGAATCATAAATATTATCGATGATCAAGGTGTCTCAACATTATTTACTTGTGAAAGATAAAACGGAACTTTACATAAGAAAAGAATGTGCTATAATATAATAAATTGATGATTGGAAGAGTAAATTAACTGTTTTTATTCTAGCGAATGAGGAATTGGTGTAAGCCTCAAAATAGACATTAATTGAAACAACGCCCATGAATGACAGAAGAAATTTATAGTAGAACTGTCCGTACTCTTGCGTTAAAAGAATATCGAGTGTCTAGATTTTTAACAGTCTAGAAATTAAGGTGGTACCACGGAGAAATTCGTCCTTTTTGAATAAAAAAGGACTTTTTTTATTTAAAGGAGAAAAGATGATTAAAGATGATTTAATAAGACTTTACCGCTATCCTGAACCAATAGCAAGCACAAGATTTCATAAAAAAGCATATGTAGAAGGACAAATCGATTATTTCGTTGGTATCAGTTTACCAAAACAACGACTTTTAGCAGCTAAATACTATAAGAATATTTCGGAAGAAGAACTCATGGATTTGCTTAATGATAAGGTTCACGAACACCGGTCTTTAGCTTTGATTATTCTTGTTTATAAAATGAAGAAAGCGACAATTGAAGAGCAAAAATCAATAACAACATTTTACTTAAACAACATTAATCAAGTAAACAATTGGGATTTAGTAGATCTTTCGGCCGGAAATATACTAGGTAGATATCTATATCAGATTCAAGATTATTCTTTACTGTTGAAACTATCATTATCTGATAATTTATGGTATAAAAGAATTAGCATTGTTGCGACATGGCATTTAATTAGCCAAAACATACTGTCGGTAACGCTAGAAATAGTCGATAATTTACTTCAAGACACTCATGATTTGATTCACAAAGCCTGTGGGTGGATGTTAAGAGAGTTAGGTAAAAAAGATCAAAAACTATTAACTGATTACATTGAAAAGCATTATGATTCAATGCCAAGGACAATGCTTAGATATGCAATTGAAAAATACCCAGAAACAAAAAGAAAAAGAATTTTAAAAGGAGATTTTTTATGGCGATAGAAATAAAAAAGTTGTATTTAAGTTACAACGATTACCAAAACAAAGATGTTGAGTTAACCGGTTGGGTTAGAAACAATCGTGCTCAAAAGGAGTTTGGTTTCATCGATTTGAATGATGGGACATATTTTGATTCTATTCAAGTAGTTTATGAATCACAAACCTTAGCTCAATTTAAAGATATAGCTAAATTTAGAGTTGGATCAGCGATAAAAGTCGTCGGTAAAGTAGTTTTAACTCCGGAAATGAAACAACCTTTTGAAATAAAAGCGACTGATGTGGTTCTTGAGGGCGATAGCCAAGACGATTACCCAATCCAACCAAAAAGACATAGTCGCGAATTCTTAAGAGAAAACGCTCATTTACGAATGAGAACTAATCTTTTTAGTGCAGTTTTTAGAGTTCGCTCAGTAGTATCTTTTGCGATACACAAGTTTTTCCAAGAACAAGGATTTGTTTATTTACATGCGCCAATTATTACCGCAAGTGACGCTGAAGGTGCTGGAGAAATGTTTCAAGTAACAACTTTGGGAAATAAAAAGGCGGAACCTGATTATAGTAACGATTTTTTTGGTAAAAAAGCAAATCTTTCTGTTTCGGGACAACTACAAGCAGAAGCTTACGCTCTTGCTTATAAGAATGTATACACCTTTGGACCAACCTTTAGGGCGGAAAATTCCAATACCCCAAGACATGCTTCAGAATTTTGGATGATTGAACCAGAAATTGCTTTTGCAGACTTAAAGGATGACATGATCTTAGCTGAAGCGATGGTTAAATACATTATTGCCGATTTGTTTGAAAACTGTGAAAAAGAACTTAAATTCTTTGATCAATTTGTTGAAAAAGGTTTGATTGAGAAGTTAAGAAAAGTTCTAAACTCAAAATTTTCATGTGTTACCCACAAAGAAGCAATTGATATTCTAATTGCAAATAAAACGGTTTTTGAAACTGATCCAGTTCATGGTAGCGATCTTGCAACAGAACACGAAAAGTTTTTAACTAAACACTTTAACGGACCAGTTTTTGTTATCGATTGGCCAAAAGACATTAAAGCTTTTTATATGAGGTTAAACGATGACAAAGAAACGGTTGCAGCGATGGATTTATTGGTTCCTGGAGCTGGAGAACTTATGGGCGGATCCCAAAGAGAAGAGCGTTTAGATTTTCTTGAAAAAAGAATGCAAGAAATGCATATCGATGACAAAGATCTTTGGTGGTATAAAGATTTAAGAAAATACGGCGGATGCAAACACGCTGGTTTTGGAATGGGATTAGAAAGAATGATAATGTATGTCACGGGAGTTGACAACATTAGAGATGTTTTGCCATTCCCTAGAACTCCAAGAAAATGTGATTTTTAAAAAAGAAATAAGCTCGAAAAAAGCCCGAGCTTATTTTATTTTTTTCTTAAGAATCATCCAATGATTATTAAGTGTTACATTTAACTTTATATATTAAAAAAATATCTAGTATTAAGATAATCCTATTCATTGAAAAACGATTTAAAAAGTGATAATATTGTATAATAATTAATTTTAAAGAATTGGAGGTTAACCATGACAGAACTATATGCATTTCTTCTAACTTTGTTTGCTGGATTATCGACTGGTATTGGTGGGTTAATCGCCTTTCATAAACGAGCAAAATCTAAAGTTTTTCTAACTTTTGCTCTAGGGTTTAGTGCCGGAGTAATGATTTATGTTTCTTTTGTAGAGATTATGCCAAAAGCAATTGAATCATTAGGAACAATCTTTAATGAAAAAACTGGATATATTTACGCAGTTATAGCTTTCTTTATCGGTATGGGCTTCATTGCCTTAATCGACTGGATTATTCCTGAAGCGGAAAACCCTCACGAAATACCAGACGATCCAAACAATTCAAAAAATAATGAAAAGAATAAATTGATGAGAATGGGGATGTTTTCTGCATTAGCTATCGCCATTCATAACTTTCCTGAAGGTTTAGCAACTTTTGTGGCCGCAATGGATAGCCTTAGTTTGGGGGTAAGCATTGCAATAGCGATTGCTCTACATAATATTCCTGAAGGTATAGCGATAGCCGTACCAATCTATCAAGCGACAAACTCAAAGAAAAAAGCTTTTGGATATGCTTTTTTATCAGGTTTAGCAGAACCTGTAGGTGCAATCGTTGGTTATTTTGTATTAAGAGCCATTTTCAGCGATATGACCTTTGGCTTGGTTTTCGCATTTGTGGCCGGAATCATGGTTTATATATCATTAGATGAGTTGTTGCCAACCGCCGAAAAATATGGAAAACATCATATAGCAATTAGCGGTGTTATTTTAGGAATGATTTTAATGGCAATAAGTTTAATAATTTTTGCCTAACAACTTAATCAAAAAAAAGACAAAGATTGAATTTCTTTGTCTTTTAATATGCGTTTAGATTTATTTACTAACTTTTTTTGGGTCTTTTAAAGCTTCAGCTAAACCGCTAGCTAAACCAACAACACCTTGCATTTCTGAAGGGATGATAATTTTTGTAGCTTGTCCTTGAGCAACATTTTCCATGGCTTTGTAAGCTTCTAAAGTAAGAACTGCGTGATCAGCGCCGACATCCTTAATAAGTTTTAAACCAGCAGCAGTAGCTTGTTGGACTTTAAGAATTGCTTCAGCACGCCCTTCGGCTTCTCTAATAGCAGCCTCTTTTTTACCTTCAGCTTCAAGAATGTTTTTAGCTTTTTCACCTTCAGCTGTAAGAATAGCTGCTTGTTTTCTACCTTCAGCAATCAAAATTGATTCACGACGTTCACGTTCAGCGCGCATTTGTTTTTCCATGGCTTCGCGAATTTCTTTTGGTGGGATAATATTCTTAACTTCAACACGGTTAATTTTGATACCCCATGGGTCAGTAGCGTCATCAAGAATAATTCTCATTCTTTCGTTTATTAAATCTCTTGATGTAAGTGTTTGGTCTAATTCTAATTCACCAATGATATTACGAAGTGTTGTAGCTGTTAATTGCTCTATCAATAATCCAGGATTTTCTGCCCCATATACATACTGTTTTGAATCGGTGATTTGTAAGAAAACAACAGTATCTATTTGCATAGTAACGTTATCTTTGGTAATAACGGCTTGAGGTGGAAAATCAAGTACTTGTTCTTTTAAATTGATGACATCAGCAACCATACCTCTTGTGTTGTATGTTCTTCTGATTCGGTCGATAAATGGGACTTGGAAATGTAATCCAGCTGTCCATGTGGTGTAATAGTTACCCCATCTTTCAATAACATACTCAGTTGCTTGAGGGACGATTTTTATTCTTGTTCCTAAATAAACAAGAATGATGATTACTAAAGCTACTAAAACAATGATTCCGACTGTGGAAATTTCTAAAAATAATGGTAAAAACATAATAATTTTTCCTCCTATTAGTATTTATATTCCGTTCTAACGACGGTAATTTTTGATATCATATCTCTAATTGTAATCTTATTCTTTGTAGCGGCGATTAAAGCGGTGTCAATTAAAAACATAAACATAATTAACATTAAAGCAAAGAGAACATTAATTGGTATTAAAACAATAATCAACAAATATTTAAAAGCAATATCATGTAAAAATATAGACATTAAATTTACAGGGCCATCTAATTTTATTCTCATCAATCTTCTGCCAAGAGTTAAACCTTTAAGTAGCAGCGAATATAGTGTAGCTAGCAGCAAAAACACAAACATATAGTAATATACAACGCTAGTAAAATAGATACCTAATGGCCCGTTATATGGTGCAGTGTCAATTAAATTTTGATCCTCAAGAATATTGGCTTGTTCTAAATAGTTTTGTAAAGCGATAGTTTTTAACTCTTCATCATTACCAGCCAACTCTTTTTGAACATCGTATTCTCTTTGGATTTGTCTCATATTTTCGTTATAAACAGACATAATTTCTAAGTAAGCTGTATTGATTTCATCATAGTTCTCTATTTGGTTCTGTAAAATTGATCTGCCGAAGAGCATAAAACTGAAATAGATAATGGTAAAAATTAAAATCATATCAATTAAAGAAGAGGTAAGTCTTTTAAAAAATCCAGCATTCATTATTCTTTTTTGACCACCAATTTTACGCCTTTAATAGCTAAGATAATAACTCTATCATTTTCATTGATGTTTTCATTAGCTATAGCAGTCCATATTTTCCCTTCAACTTTCACTTCACCACGTTCGCCGTCAATAATTGGTTTAACACAAACTGCTGATTTTCCAACTAGCGAATCAGCGTTGGTTTTGATTTCGTTCTTTTTAATATATCTTTTGAACACTGGTCGTAAAACAAGAAGAAGCGCTATTGAAAAGATTATAAATATTAAAACTTGAGCCCAGATTACTTCTGGAAGAAAAATTGCAAAAATTAAGGCGAAAAATGCTCCAACAGAAAACCATACACTAGATAAATCCATGGTAATCGCTTCAATAATTCCTGCTAAAATAATCACTGCAAACCAAATAAAAATCATTGTTGTTGCAGTATCGATAGCTAAAAACATATTCCTACACCTCTTCTCTGTTCAAATCAATTATTAAAGCTTCTTCAGTCTTGTCCCAATAAGCTTTAAATTTGTATGAATTCTTTTTTGTAAAATCAAGATTAATTAAATCGGCAACTTCTGAAAGAAACAATTTATTGCATATTCTTGAATAACTAGACTTAATAGTAATGTTATGTCTTTGTTCCTCTGGAATATAACCTAAACTAACCCTTTCCTTTTTAATCGGCTTAACAGCAATCTTTTTACTAGCTTTGTTTAACCCTAGAAGAACTACATAGGCAGACTCGAAATAATTCGTTGCTGATTTGTTCAGGGTAATATTAGCTTCATAAAGAGTAGCCAGTTCATCTAAAGGTTTTTTTGAAGCCCACTCGAATTTACTCATAATTACAACCTCCATTATAATACAGTCTTTTCTTATTTACAATTTTATCACAGATTTTTGTGATTATCAATAATTATCGCAAATTATTTTCAATTATTTTGAATTATTTAACATTTAATTGCTTCGCTTTCTTTATTAATGTAATATAGATGCGGTGATAAAAATGGATGAAATGAAATATTCTAATCATATTTCACGCTCGTTGAATAAAACATTTAAAGGCAAGTTGTTTGCTAAGTTTTTGCGCACGATTGATGATTACAAACTAATTGATGAAGGGGACAAAATTTGTGTTGCTTTAAGCGGTGGAAAAGATTCTTTATTGCTCGCTGCCTTATTCGAAGAATACAAACTTCATTATAACAATAAAGTTGAGGTTGTCTATTTGATGATGAATTCAGGGTTTACAACTTCGTTTTTTAAAGGGCATCTAGAAAATATAAAAAAACTTGGCATTGAACAAATAACAAAAGAATCTCAAGTATATGAAATTGCCAATCGAATGAACCCAAAAGCCCCATGTTTTTTGTGTGCAAGAATGAGAAGAGGGTTCTTATATCAAGCTGCAAAAGATCTCGGTTGTAATAAACTAGCATTAGGACATCATTTCGATGACGTTATCGAAACAACGTTGATAAATATGTTTTATACTGGAACCTTCAAAACGATGTTACCAAAAGCAAAATCTCAGAATTATGCAGGCATCGAGTTGATAAGACCGATGTATTTAATAAAAGAAAAAGATGTTGAAAGATTTATTAACTATCATAATTTCTCAATAAATCCTAAAGGCTGCTTGTTTCAAGAACGAAGCCTAGATTCGAAAAGACAAGAGGTTAAACAACTGATTAGCGACTTAAGAAAAATTTATAAAAACATCGATATTAATATCTTTAGATCGGCAGAAAACATCAATTTATCAAGTGTTTTAGGTTATTATGAAGATGGCGAAGAGAAAGTAAATTTCTTAGATAAATACAAAAAAAGCGATTCAGATTAACTGAATCACTTATCAAGGTTTCACATGAAACATTATTTTCCTAAACAGAATTTTGAAAAGAGTGTTGAAATCAAGCTATCATCAGAGTTTTCTCCAGTAATCTCGCCTAATGAAGACCAAGCTTTTCTTAAATCAATCTCGACTAAATCAATAGGCATTTGATCTTCTGAAGCTTCAAGAGCGCTGAAAAGCGCTTTTTTTGATTCTTCCAACTTACCGATATGTCTTGTATTTGACATTATTGTATAGTCTCTATTAAGAATGTCTTCGTTTATAAATAGTTTTTTGACTTCTTCAGACAATCTATCAAAACCGATATTGTTTTTTGTGGAAATGCTGATGATACTTTCATCACTTAAATCTATTTTAGCGCCTAAATCAACTTTATTACCGATAATGATTCTTGGCTTTCCTTCTGTAAGTTTTATCAAATCTTTATCCATATCAGTAAGTTTGTTTGATTGATCGAGAACCAATAAAATTAACTCCGCTTCTGAGATGGCTTTTTTGGTTTTGTTGATACCGATTCTTTCGATGATATCGTCTGTAACTCTTATTCCGGCAGTATCGATAAGTTTTAGAATAACACCGTCTAAATTTAGTTCAGCTTCAATCAAGTCTCTTGTGGTTCCGGATATTTCTGAAACAATTGCTTTATCTTCTTTCAATAACGAATTTAATAAGCTTGATTTACCGACGTTTGGTTTGCCAACAATAACTGTTTTTATACCGTCACGGATTATTTGGCCAGTTTGGGAATCTTTTAAAATACCATCAATTTTGTTGATGAGATATTTTATGTTTGGAATAACGATATCGTTTGTCATCTCGATAACATCGTCATATTCTGGGTAATCAATATTAACTTCAATGTTGGCGATGATATCAAGAATATCGTTTTGTAACGACTCAACCAATAGCATCACATCACCTCTAAGCTGTGAGTTAGCCATTTTTAACTGACTCATAGTTTTAGCGTTAACTAAATCCATGATGCTTTCAGCTTCGGTTAGATCTAATCTGCCATTAAGATATGCTCTTCTAGTGAATTCTCCATTTTCGGCAAGTCTAGCGCCATTAGCTATTAAAAGTTTAATAATTTCGCTAGCGATGAAGTTCCCGCCATGGCAGGTGATTTCAACGACATCTTCGGTTGTAAATGATTTTGGGGCTTTAAATATCGAAACCATGACTTCATCTATTTGCTCCAAACCATTATAAATATGACCATATTTAATTGTGTGAGACAGAGCTTTATTTAGGTCAGATCCCTTAAAAATTTTATTAGTAATTGCTATACTTTCGCTACCAGAGACTCGGATTAAATTTATCGCACTCGTGCCATTGGCTGTTGTTTTTGCGACTATAGTATCAAATATCATTTTATCACCCCCATTATTTTACCATATTTTTCAAAAATAATGTATAATATAAAAAGGTGATAATTATGAAAAAGTTTAGAAAACCATTTAAATTTTACTTAATGCTTTTTTTAGTTTTAAGTGCTGTAGTCGCTATATATACAATCTATCGAATAATCAAAGATAATACGCCGATATCCGAATTATACAGTTTGTGGTTTTTACCGTTGATTTTTATTTTAATTTACTACGGTAGTGATAGTTTGTTCGACAAGGTTTTTAACAAGAAAAAACAAGTCGACTACGAAGCGAAATTCATTGAAGAAATCGCAAATAAAATGCGTGACTCTAATCAGTTTTTAGTCGAAGATTATCGAAGACTTAAGATGAGTGATAAGTTCCAAGAGTGTTTAAAATTCGGATATAACATCTATAAAAATGGCGAAGATGAGATGTATAATATTAATAAGTTAGAGAGAAAATTTAAAAAGGGAACTATTGAGTATAAAGCAATCAGTTATGTGATTGAATATCTAAGAGAAACAGAAAAACCCATAGAATAAAATGCGTTTTTACGGTATAATAAGAGTGGCTATTTTTACAATAATGGAGGCTTGAAATGAGTTATAAAGCTTTATATAGAACCTATCGACCAAAAGATTTTAATGACGTTGCTGGGCAAAAACATATAACACAAACATTAAAAAATGCATTAGCAAATAACAAAGTTGCTCATGCATATTTGTTCAGCGGACCTAGAGGAACTGGGAAAACTTCTATAGCTAAGATCTTGGCGAAAGCAATAAACTGTAAAGAGTCGCCAACAGAAAACCCGTGTAACGTATGTGAAAACTGCTTAGGAATCCAAGATGGTTCAATCAGTGATGTTATTGAAATCGATGCCGCAAGTAATAATGGTGTTGATGAGATTCGCGAATTAAGAGATAAAGTAAAATACTTGCCAGGCTATGTAAGCTACAAAGTTTATATCATCGATGAAGTACATATGCTATCTCAAGGGGCTTTTAATGCTTTATTAAAAACACTTGAAGAACCGCCGAAACATGTAATTTTTATCTTATGTACAACAGAATTACAAAAAGTAATTCCGACAATTCAATCACGATGCCAACGCTTTGATTTTAAAGCGATAAGCACTAACGACATTATCCTGAAACTTAATGAAATTATTAAACAAGAAAAAATCGATATAGAAGAGAACGCCATAAAACAAATAGCTATCTACGCTGAAGGCGGATTAAGAGATGCTATAAGTTTATTAGATCAAGTTTATTCTTATAACCCTGGTACAATTGAACTTGAAGATGTTAATCAGATTTGTGGAGCAGTTTCTTTGCATACACAAATGGATTTAGCGAAAGCGTTAATTCAAAAAGACTCTACAAAAGCAATCTCTTTATTGAATGATTTGCTAAGCCAAGGCAAAGAAATCAAGAAGATAACAATCAATTTAATCGAGTTTTTCCGAGACACTTTGATGTATTCAAATTTAGAGTCTTTAGATGAATCAAGTCTATTGTACAAAAATCTTGAGTTTCAAAAAATCGCAAAAGATATCAGTAATCGTAAAGCGTTTCATATAATTGATATTTTAAACAAAGCTCTCAACGAGATTAATTGGAGCAATAATCCCAAAATTCATCTTGAACTCGCTTTCTTAAAAATTGCCGATAACGAAGAGGGAAGTAACTCTAATGTTATGACGGCGATTGATAAAATTGAAAAAAGAATAGTTGAGTTAGAATCTTTAAAACAATTTTTGGAGAATAAAGATGCGTTAGAAAAGAAAGAAATTGTTGATGCGATAATTAAAGAAAAGCGTGAAGAAAACAAAGTTGAAGCTGAAAATGGCATCGCTATTAATCCAATAGAAGAACCTGTTGAAGAAGAAGTACCCAGTTTTCTAGAAGATAATGAGGTTGAAGAAATAATTGACACTTCAGTTAGTCAAGAAGATCCGAAAGTAGAAATCCAAGAAATAGAACCGATAATTGAAAAGAACTTAATAGAACAACCAATAGTCAAAGAAAATCTAGTAGAAGATATTTCGAAGACTTATAACATTGGTTTTGTTGAAGAGGTTCTTAACAACGGTGATCGTCAAGATAAAGTTAAATTACAAAATGAATGGAGTAATTTTCCTGAAGTAATAAATGAAGAGGATTCAAAATATTTAGCTTCTTTATTAGAAGCGGGCAAAGTGATGGCTTCTTCATATGATAAAATAATTATTACCTTTGCAAGCACAACGATTTGTAACACTTTAATGATTCCTAAAAACAAAGAAATAGTCATGAAAATCATTAACGGTAAATTTAACCGAATTATCAATTACATGGCTTTGCCGAACAGTGTATTTTCGGATATATCCAAAGAGTTCCTCGATCGTTACCGTATGGGTGAAAAATATGTTCGCCTCTCAAAAATAGTCTGCGATGGTTTGAAAGATGTCTCTCAAGTAGAGCATAAGAATGCAGCAGAATCAAAGCCTAAAATAGTTAAAGATGCAATTGACTTATTTGGCGACTTAGTAAAAATTAAAGAATAGGAGACAATTTATGATTAATCCACAAATGATGAAACAAATTAAACAAATGCAAGAAGATATCAAAAGAATCCAACAACAAATCAATGATTCGATTTTCTATGGGCAATCAGGTGGATCGGTTGTTAAAGTTGCTGTCAAAGGTACCAAGGAAGTTGTGTCAATAAGTATCAAAAAAGAAGAAGTTGATCTTTCCGATGTGGAGATGATTCAAGATTTAATTGTCGCTGCCTTAAATGACGCTTTTAAGAAAGTTGATAAAGAACTTGAGGAATCATTGGGTTCAGTAACTCAAGGCATAAATATGCCGGGGCTTTTCTAATGTTGTTACCCAAAGCTTTAGAAAGTCTAATTGAAGAGTTTTCTAAACTTCCTGGAGTGGGAAAAAAAACCGCAGAAAGATATGCTTTATTCGTTATAAATAAACTAACAGAAGAAGAAGTTTATCAATTAAGCCAAGGGCTTGTTAATGCGAAGACAAAACTTGCAAAGTGTTCCACATGTGGCAATTTATCTGAAGAAGATAAATGCCTTATCTGCCAAGATACCAGACGAGATCAATCAATTATATTAGTTGTAGAAAATATTAAAGATGTTTTTTCAATTGAGAAATCTAATGAATATAAAGGTTTATTTCACGTTCTTAACGGCGTTCTTTCGCCAATTGACGGTATGGGGCCGGAAGACATTAATCTTAACAGTTTATGGAAACGGGTAATTGATGATAAAGTTAAAGAAGTTATTATCGCAACTTCATCAACTCCTGAGGGAGAAACTACCGCATTATACATAAAACGTGTGCTTCAAGATGTTGATGTATTGGTTAGTCGAATTGGATATGGAGTCCCAGTGGGATTGAATTTAGAATATGCTGATGATTTAACTCTTTCGAAAGCAATTGAAAATCGAAAGAAGCTATAAGTAAAAAATAAGTAAAAATTAAAAAAAATACCTTTTGGAACTCTATTATTATGATATAATAATATATATAAAATTAATTAGGTTGGAGGGATCGATTTGTTAGGGAAAATAATGGTTATTACCTTGGCAATTATGGATACAGTAAATGAATTTCTTGAACCGTACCTTACTCAAGTTATGGATACTTTTACAGGTCTAGATGTTTGGTTACAAGCTGTAGTTATACTATCTATAGCTATATTTGTAGTTGTTGGACTATTTGTTTTTATGAAAAAATTTATTAAATTATTCTTGGTACTTGCTATTTTAGCTGCTATTTTTTGGTTTGTATATTCACAAGGATATTTGGATGGGATTTTATCAGGCAATTTTTTTGGTTATACATATTTAGGTTTTTAAAATAAAGGAATGCCAGTTTTCTGGGATTTCTTTTTTTGTATCTTTTTAAAGCATTGAAGGATTATTTGCAAATAATCCTTCATAAGTATCATTATAGCAGATATTTTTTGCTAGAGGAGTGGATAAAATATGATTTATAAGAAGTTATTTAGGTTTATGATAATCGCTTTAACTATAGCGTTTTTAACAGCATGTGGAGGCGTGACAACTATGGCGTCTACAACTAACGTGCCAACAACTGAAACACCAACTACACAAGCGCCAACAACACAAACGCCGAGCACGCAAACACCAACGACTGAAGCCCCAATATATTTGCCTGAATTAGAAGGTAAAGATAAGACGGAAATTATCTCAATCTTATCAGATTTGGATTTGAGTTTCAGATTTGTTTATGAGAAAAACACTTCAGTTGACGAAGATTTCTTCATAAGATATGGCAATGAACTTCAACCAGGTATTCAAGTAACTAAAGAAACCGATATACCTGTGGTTATTGCAACTCCATATTTTGTTTTGCCTGATTTATCAGGAAAAACACAAAGCGAAATTTTTATGATGTTTTTAGGCCAAGGTTTTACATTCTCTTTTGAAGTTGTGGTTGATAACGACATTCCTGATCAAACATTCTCAGGATATGGCGAAGGATTAGAAGTTGGAGACCCAGTTACTCCTCCTAATTCTGTGGTTATTTATATCGGCTTTAACACAGTTAGATTGCCGGATCTTACTGGTATGCTAAAAGGCGAAATCCAAAGAGTTCTAAACGATCTGCAAATCGCCCATAGTTTTGAGTATGTGGTTGACGATGAGTATCCTGAAGATATGTTCGTTGAATATGTTGACTTTGATATCGATGATTTTTATGAAGATGAACCGATTGTTGTAAGACTTTATAAAAATACTTTTACCGATAACGAAACATCTCTAATTATCTCTAAGTACATTGATGGTGGGTATGATACCAACGATCAAGCGATTGAAATTTATAATCCTACAGATTCACAAATCTTTTTAGGCGACTATCATTTAGTTATCTATGCAAATGGTTCATTTACAGTAACATATCGCATCGATTTTCCTGAACAATACTTATCACCTGGCGATACTTTCTTAATAGCGAACCGCGCTTCAACGAATGGCGATTTATTAAGGAAAGCTAATGCAAACGGAGTAATTTCTTGGGATTTATTGTTTGATGGCAATGATACCATTCAATTACGATACAAAAATGATACTTATATTGACACGATTTATAATATTGGAAACAACGCTTTTATCATGGATAATGAAATTTTTGTCAGAAAACCAAGTATTGTTGTTGGAACAAGAAATTTCAATACAACACAGTGGACAGCTTATATTCCGTCATATATAAACATTGTTGGCAGTCATCCGGTAGCTTATGACCCAACAGTTGGACCAACTTTCCAGGTAATACCTCGAAATTTTTATGACGCACTAGGCGGAATGAATCTAGTAACGCTTGATTATATTAACGATGGGGATACCGCAGCCTTTGTTCCAGGATTCACAGGAAGTCAAAGAGTTAGATTCTTAGGTGTTGATACTCCAGAAACACATCCAGAAGTTGAACCATGGGGGTTAGAAGGTAAGGCTTATACAACCTTAATATTACAAAGTGCAATTCAAATCTATATCCAAAGCGATCCTGATATGGCTTATACAGACACATATGGTAGGCATTTAGGTTTAATCTGGGTTAATCTTGGTGAAGAAGGCCTTGTTATCGATATTCTTAATAGTAGTGGCGATGTCATGAGAACTGAGTATTTAAGTGGTTGGATTCTCTTAAACTATCATTTAGTTCTAAACGGCTTTTCTTTTAACTATTATGGCAGTTCATCAAATCTAGTATTTGATAATCGTTATATCTATCGTTGGTTCCAAGAAGCTCAAGTCTTTGCTCAAAGAAACGGTTTAGGAGTTCATGAATGAGAGTTTTTGGTAGGTTTTTATATGCATTATTAGCTGTAGGTTTGTTCTTACTTGTGTGGCAATACTCAATGGATCTTACAGCTAACCGTTTTTATGAAGAGGTTTTTGGCGCTTCCTTAACTGATGAAGATTCAGATTTGCCAGAGTTTTATTATTTTTACACCTCAATCCCTGATTTTCACAAAAGCGATCCGATTATCAGCATTAGTATCGATGGCTATGAGATTAGAGGATATGAGGTTGCAAGAACAAAAATCAATAATAACAATCAGATAGAAGTTACTGAAGCTGTGTATATAATTGTTTATAGCCAAGAGAATAGTTTGTTTGTTTTAGACAAGTTAACGGTTTACAAAAACAATACAAGCACTGAAGCAAATATTCTTCTTAGCCGATTCAAAAGACTTAACATTTTGAACGGCATCAATGACCAACAAACAGTTTATATTCCAAAATCGTTATTTTTGGAGTCAGAGTTTGACAGAATTAAAATTGTTGACTTTGAAGGCGAAGTTGTAATCGACACAGGTTTTACAATAGAACCACAAGACTTTACAATCAAAGAAAATTTAGAAACATTCTATCAAGAATATGATAAGTTGCCAGACAAAGATGACTTTATCAATCTGCAAGATAGTAATATTGCTTATCGAGTATATCATATCAACGATCAAAATCAACTTGATGGAAGCATTATGCTGGTAGCAATGATAACTTATTTTCTAGTTTTAATCATTACGACTTATCTTATCTTTTTTAAGAAAAAGAAATATGGATATTAAATTAAAAATTTTACAATAGTATTTGGGAGGAAAATATTGTATGGAATTAAGATTGCAAAATTTAACAAAAATTTTCACAAATAAATCTGGACAAGAAACTAAAGCTGTCGATAACTTAGACACAGTTATTGAATCAGGAACTTTAGTTGCGCTACTAGGCCCATCCGGATGTGGAAAATCGACAACTCTTTTCATGATTGCTGGGTTAGTAAAACCGACTTCTGGCAAAATCTTTTTTGGAGAAGATGATGTTACAAAGCTAGCTCCAGAAAAAAGAGGAATAGGCTTAGTTTTCCAAAACTATGCTCTTTATCCGCATATGACTGTTTTTAAAAACATCATTTTCCCTTTAGAGAATATTGATGTTCCAAGAGATGAAGCTTATGCAAGAGTTAAAGAAATGGCAAATCTTGTTGGTATTGGAGAACTTCTTGACAGAAAACCTTCACAACTTTCAGGTGGGCAACAACAACGTGTCGCGATTGCAAGAGCGCTTGTAAAAAAACCTAGAGTTTTATTATTGGATGAACCATTATCAAACCTAGACGCTCGTTTAAGATTGCAAATGCGTGAAGAAATAAAAAGAATTCAAAGAGAAACTGGGATTACGACAATCTTCGTTACTCATGACCAAGAAGAAGCAATGAGTATCTCTGATAAAATGGTTGTTTTAGATTTTGGTAAAGAACAACAATACGCAGCGCCGCAAGACATGTATAATGCACCAGATAATTTGTTTGTTGCAAAGTTCTTGGGTAATCCACCAATCAACGCTTTTGAAGCGGAGGTTAAAAACAAAAAACTTATCATCAATGGCAAAGAGTTCATGAAAGTCAATATCGCTGATGGACTTTATGATGTTGGGATGAGACCAGAAAACTTTAGGGTAAAAGCAGATGGGTTTGAAGTTGACATAAAAGAAGTATTCCATGTCGGTAGAGATACGATGATTCACTTTGATTTCAACGGAGTTAACGTTAGAGCGCTAGTTGATTCAGACTCTCTTGAAGACGGTCAACAAAAAGTTGCTTTAGCCATCAAAGTTGAAAGAGTCTATATCTTTGACAAACAAACAGGAAAGGTAGTTAATAATGGGTAATCTAATTAAAAACGCCAAGGAGTTTTTAATTAAGATTGTGAATTTTATTAAGGATGTCTTTTGGAATATTCGAAGAGCCCTTAATAACTTCAAGCGCCGAATCGGTAGCTTCTTGGATAAACATAATATTAATCCTGCCGGCAAGTTTCCTGGTTGGGCTAAGGCGTTGGTATATTTATCTCCAGCCCTAATCGTCTTATCAGTATTTACATTTTGGCCGATTATTAACTCATTTGCTTTAGTAGTTTATGAAAACTATAACATGAGTAATAATACCATCACTGGATATACAATCTTCGGAAACTTTATCACGGTTTTAACAGATGAATCTTTCATTATTCCAGCTGCACATACTGGATCTAGTGCAGTTGTCAATACATTGATAATTGTTTTCATCAGCGTACCAATTTCTATATTTTTATCTTTAGCAATCTCAGTTGCTTTAAATTCAATTAAACCTTTAAAAGGCTTTTTCCAAACAATCTATTTCTTGCCATATGTTACAAATACAATCGCGATTGGTTTAGTATTTGCTTATATGTTTAGAACTAATGGCGGTTTGATCAACACCTTCTTAGGTTACTTTGGTGTAGATCCAAAATCTTGGGTTGAAGCTGAGGCGACTTTTGGAAGAGCGATGTTTGTTTTAATCTTTTATAGTATTTGGGGATCTTTAGCCTTCAAAATTATGGTTTTCCTAACCAGTATCCAAGGCATTGATAAACAATATTATCAAGCGGCTTCAATTGATGCTACACCAAAAGGGAGAATCTTTAGCAAAATTACAGTGCCTTTAATTTCGCCGATGATTTTTTACATAACAGTTACATCAGTTATTGGAGCCTTTAAGACTTATAATGATATCGTCGCGTTATTCGGCGTTTCTGGAGCCCCTCCAGGAGTTAGATTTAACCTACAATCAATTGTAATGTATATTTATCAGTTCATTGATGGTAGCAGTGCTGGTAACTTGTCAGTTGCGGCTGCGGCTTCTTTGATATTATTCGCGATTATTCTCGTTCTTACGATAGTGCAAATGCAAGTCAGTAAGAAACGCGTGCACTACTAATAGGGGAGGAGGATAATAATGGAAAAACAATTATTTAAGAAAACAAGAAAAATTGAAAACATCACCTTCATCTTTGATATATTAGCTATTGTAGTTTATATTGCTTTGTTCTTAATCCTCTTTGGTATGTTGGCTTTACCGCCAGTAGTGGACGGAAGAATGAACCTTGATCTTTTGCAGTTTATGACGCCAACCTATGATTTTATCGGTAGAACCTTTGATCGAGGGCAAATGAACAGCATTATTTCGATCTTGGTAATGTTCATGGTTGTGACTGTTCCACTTTTATTCATTAACGTTAAAAAGAATGGTTCAAGAACAATCTACGAAGTTAACTCATATACTGTAGCTTCTAAGTTTGTTCAAGCGGTTATTAATCTTTTATCATTTAATTTCATAAGTGCTGGTTTAAGAATTTATAACATGTTTGTTCTTATCAAATTCGTAAAAGGATATAGCCCAAAAGAATTCTTTAAGAGCATTATTCCAGCAATTAAAGCTTATTTTGCTCAAAGAAAAGAAAACAAAAAGATTAAAAAAGATGATTCAAGTGTTGATGAGTATTCAGCATCACTTAAAAAGAGTATTCGTCGCCAAACAACTGTTAATGTTTTTCGTTTACTAACAACATATTTGTTCTTGGTTATCATGGCTTTAATCATCATCATTCCATTCTATTGGATGGTGTTAACCTCATTAAAAGATTTCTCAGGAGCAGTATCGACTAATCCAGAGTTCTTTATTGGAATTTCCAGATGGAACTGGGTTAACTACAAGGTCGTTCTAACAGAACTGAACTTCGGGCTTTATATTAGAAACACAGTTATGGTTGCACTATTCTCAACTGCAGGAACAATCTTTACCACAATTTTAGCGGCTTACGCTTTTGCTAGAATCGAGTTTAAAGGTAGAGAGTTATTGTTCTCAATATTAATTATGACAATGATGATTCCTGGAGAATTATATATCATTACTAACTTCATTACTGTAAGTAGAAATGGTTTAGGTTGGGTTGGTATGCCAACAGGGGAAAATCAATACTTCTTAGCAATGATTATTCCATTTGTTACAAGTATCTCTTATATTTTCTTCTTAAGACAAAACTTTAAACAAATTCCTGAATCACTTTATAAAGCAGCTAGGGTTGATGGATGCAGTGACTTTAAATATCTTACAAGAGTAATGGTTCCAATTGCATCACCAACAATTTTTACAATTACAATTCTGAATATTTTTGGTTCTTGGAATGCTTATATTTGGCCAAGAATTATCACTGGGGTTGGTGGTCAAGAAGGTAAGAATTACTGGTTGATTTCCAACGCACTAAGAGATACAGCTTTTGTTCAAGATAGTGGACGCGTCATGTACAATTTGCAGATTGCAGCCAGTGCATTAGTTACAGTACCGTTATTAATCGTCTTCTTCATGTTCCGTAAGTATATTATGAACGGAATCGGCCGAAGCGGTACGAAAGGTTAAAAGGAGGTAATGATATGAAAATTAAAAAAATAGTATTATTTACTCTAATGATTTTATTGACAATTTCTTTGATGGGATGTCCAGATAAGATTAACCGACCACCACGCTTTGTCCAATTTGTTGATGGAGAAATGATTAATATTAACTCAGTTACTTATTATCATGTTAGAGGCACAGAATTTCATCCGGATGACATGATTGAAGATTTAATTAATTTGCAAAACATTAAAGCTATCGATTTTGATCAAACCAAAATAGCGATTGGCAAACAAAGAGATTATGAAGATATTTCTGATGATATTATTGTTACTACTTTTTATGAAATCTGGCTTGATGGCGATGACGCTAATTTTGATGGGGTTGTTGACGAGGCTGACGAAGAGTTTTATGGAAGACTCAAGACCGATGAAGATGGTAATTATGTAATCGATCAAGGAAAATTATTCTTAATTAGAATCTCAGCAGTAGGCTCAGAATTTACTTTTACTATGAGAATAACTGATAGTGAAGGAGCTAGAGCAGAAATAACAGGTGTAATAATTATTATCGCTCCAGAAGCTTAGTTTATGGAAAAAATATTATTTCTGTTATATAATATAGTTAATTATTAGTTTAATTTATTAAAGGAGGATTAAAATGAGTTTAACGAAAAAATTTATTGGACTTGTAATGTTGGTTTTGTTTGCTTTTGCAGCAATTGGCTGTGGAAGAGACTTGACGACACAAGCGCCAACCACACAAGCACCAACAACTCAGGCGCCTACAACTGGGGCGCCAACAACACAAGCACCAACAACACAAGCGCCAACAACACAAAGTCCTACAACTGATAATGGGACAACATCACCAACAACACAGGCGCCAACAACACAAGCGCCAACAACACAACCACCAACAACTGCTGACCCAGGAGCTGACACAATGCCTTACTTTGTCGGTTTATTCCCGAGACAAACAGTTTATCGCGGCTCTCAACCATATGATATTTTAGCCGGAGCAAAAGCTTTTGATGCTGAAGATGGAGAACTGCAAATATTTACAGTAGGTGCTTACTCAACTACTAGAGTTGGTACATACGAAGTATATGCTGTTGCAGAGGATAGTGACGGTAACTTTATTACCCAGTTAATTACTTTAACTGTTAAAGACTTAACAGCTTACACTATTCCTACCGAACTTACAACCGATCAAATCTCAATTGACTTATGGCATTCAAATGGCGCAACTATTGAAGCGGCGCTTAAAAGGTATGCTGCTGACTTCAGTTTACTTTATCCAAATATTACAGTTAATATCATTAAAAATGGTAATAACTATGATGAGTTGAGAGAAAACATGGTTAATGCAATTAGAGGTGGACAAATTCCTAATATTGTTCAAAACTATCCTGACCATGTAATGGAATATATTGACAATAATGGCGTTATTTCCTTAACACCATTCATTCATCATCCAATTTGGGGGTTTGACGCAGACGTAGTTGAAGAATCTTTCCTAGATATTTTACTAAGTTATCGTCGTGAAAATTCACAATATACAAATGATGGAGAATATTACTCACTTCCATTTAACAAATCAACTGAAGTTATGATTTATAACAAAACGATGTTTGATCGTTTAATTGCTGACGGTGTTATTGATGAAGTTCCTAACACTTGGCAAGAGTTATTTGCTTTAGGGCCAGCTCTAATGGCGATTAAAGATGAAGTAATTGATGAAATTGTTGATAAGTTAAATCAATCACCAACATTATCATTACGTAAAACCGCTGCCGAAAGACAAGCGATTAAAGATAATTTTGTACCTATTACCTATGATTCATCAGCTAATGCTTTTATTACCCTTACAAGACAATGGGGCGGGCAATACACAGGAATCAACGCTTCAAGAAATGGCGTTATCTTATTTGATAATCCAAATACAAGAGCAATGTTAAGTTACTTCTTTGACAACAGAGACAATCCGTTTACATTACCTGGAAAATGGGGTACTGAATACGCTTCAGATGCTTTCAAAGTTGGACAAACAGCAGTTACTTTCGGTTCAACTGGTGGAGCTAGATATAATACACCGGATATAGTTAACGATGAGTTTGTTTTCGAATTTGGTGTAATGCCAATGCCTTACAATGCTGATATGCCAGAAAACAGAACCGCTATCCAACAAGGAACTAATATGTCAATTACTACAGCTGGTACTGCTCAACAAAAATTGGCTTCTTGGTTATTCTTGAAGTATTTAACTAGCGCAGAAGTTCAATTGGATTTTGCATTACTTACAGGATATTCACCAGTAAGATACTCAGTATATGACACGCCTCAATATGATCAATTCAGATTAGGATTAAACAGTTCAGGGGTTCCTCTTGCAGGAGAAGCTTTAATGATTTCTTTTGCAGCTAATGCAGCAGCACAGCAATCAGATTTCTTATTCTATGACCAAGCATTTATTGGATCATCAAGAGCGAGAGCTGAAGTAGCGACTGCTTTTGAGAGAGTTATCTTAGGATCTTTGGAAGGAACAAATAAGCAAGCGATTATTGATGATGCAATTGCGGCTGCAAAAGCCAATGCAGAAAGAGTAATACCATCTTAGGGATTAAATTAATAGTTTTCTAACAATTAATTTAAACATATATAATTTAAATTATTCTATAAGGAGGATAATATGAAATTTAACAAAAAGATTCTTAGTATTTTCTTCATAGCGCTATTTGCAGTTGTTTTAGTAGCCTGTGGAGGAACTACTACACAAGCGCCAACGACGCAGACACCAACAACACAAGCGCCGACGACGCAAGCACCAACAACACAAGCACCAACAACACAAGCACCAACAACACAGGCACCTACTACACAACCGCCTACTACACAACCACCAACAACACAAGAGCCTACTACACAACCACCTACTACTGAAACTCCTGTTGTTTGGACACCAATTGTTGCAGCTTTAAGAGATTACTATAGTGCTACATTAGATAATGATGATTTTGTGGCAGAAGATGATATAACTTTAATCACAGCAATTATGGATGCATCAATTGCGTGGTCAAGTAGTAATCTTAGTTTGTTAGCAAATGATGGAACAGTTACAAGACCAAGTTTCTCATTAGGCGATCAAACAGTTATCTTAACAGCTACTTTATCAATTGGAGCTCAACATACTGAAGTTATGTTCTTCGTAACAATTGGCGCGGCTGAAAAGACTGACCAAGAAAGAGCTAATGAAGTATTCTTAGTTGTTACAGCATTCCCATTCAAAGAAAAATGGACTTCTGCTGATAATGACAGCCTAACTTTCTTAAGTGAAGGCAAAGATGCTGACGATGTAGTTTACGCAGTAGTTTGGACTTCAAGCCATCCAGAAGTTATGGTTTTAACTGGAGAAAACATTCAAATCGTTCAAGATGATGAAGTTGATATCGTTGTTACAATGACAGCAACTATCGTGATTAATGATGTTGAATACTCAAAAGCAGTTAACTTCACAATTGCTAAGATGGAAGAAGGCGAAGAAGTAGACACTATCGCTGAAGCGTTGGCAATGGGCGCTGGATCATATGTAAATATCCTTGGCGTAACTATCATTGCTAAAGATTCTGATGGAAATCCATTCTTCACAGATGGAACAGACATTCTTTATATCTACATGCCAACTTTCCAATATGTAGTTGGTGGCGTTTATGACATCACTGGTTTAGTTGCTTACTATTATAACGCACCTCAATTAGTCGGTAGTGATACTCATCCATTAAGAGCATTCCCTTCTGAGGCTCCAGTATCTCAACATCCGGTTAATGAAGTTGAATCAATTATTGATATCATTACAAACACTACGACTCCAACAGCTCAAAATCCATTTGAATTTAAAGCTTACAGAGTTGAAGTAGCGGTTTATTATGATAGTACATGGGGTAACTACAGTACATTTGTAGTTCCAGCAGATTACGATTTTGACGTGCCTCTAGCAGCTGGAGCAAAACAACCTAATGGCGACTCAATTTTAATCTATTACAAATCTGATGCAACTGTTCTTCAAGCATTCCACGGACAAGTGATTACAATCGAAATCCTTATGGTGGGCTGGAGAACTGACTTATCAGTTTGGTATGCTGATTTCTTTGGAACTGCAGCTGACGTTGAAATAAGTATTGAAGACGATCAAGAAGCAGTAGACACAGCTTTAGGAGCATTAAGCTTCCCAGCAACAATCACAGCAGATACAACATTATTATTCCCAGCGAATCTATATGGTGTATCATTAACTTATGCATCTAACAATCCAGCAATCAATGTTGAAACAGGATTTGTTGATGCAGCTAGTCAAACAGATCAGATTACAGTTACAATCACAGTTACAGCAGCAAGAGGTGATGCCACTGGAGAAAGATTAATCAATATCAAGGTTGGTGAATTACCAGTATCTACTATCGCTGAAGCTCTCGCAGCTGCTAATACAACATTACTTAGAGTTCAAGGCGTTGTTATAGATTTCCATAGAGGAACAGTCTATATTCAAGATGCTACCGGAAACATTTCATTATTCTCAACAATGAATGGAGCACTTGACTTATTGTTAATGGAAAACTTGGGTAACGTTGTAGAAATTACCGGAACAAGAGACACTTATAATGGATTGAATCAAATCCGTGTTCAAACAGTAGTTTATGTTGAAGATAGCGTTCTTCCTACTCCTACAAACTTAGATCATTTAGTAATGAACAACGCTAATCTATTACCTTATCAAAGCCAGATTATCGAGCTTACAGGTATGGTTATTTCCAGCAGAGCTGTTGATAGCAACGGTAATATCACTCTAACTTTAACTAACCCAAGAAATGGAACATCTGTTAATGCAAGATGGGATTCTCGTACAACTCTACCAACACAGTTAAATACATTATTGGCTAATTCTAAAGTAAATGATATCGTTAATATTGTTGCAGTTCTATCATGGTTCAATAATCCGCAAATTACTATTGGCGTAAACACAACTATGACAACTCCAACTCAAGCTCAATTGATTGCTTTTGATGCAGACTTAATCCACTTAACTCACGAAACTACTTCTGGAGCAACTGAATCAGTTCCACTAGTTGGCCCTTATGGCGCAACAATCGTTTGGGATATGGATGAAATAGTAGCTGCTGGCGGAACATTCAACGCTGCAACAGGCGAAGTTGTCTTCCCAGCTGTTGAAGAAACAACTGTTTATAACGTTACTGCTACATTAAGCTTAGGCGATGAAGACGACGTTGTTATCGATGTTGAAGTTACAGTTATCGCAATGACAGAAGCTCAAAAATTAGCTGGAGCACAAGATGATTTAACTATTAATGAAGCTGCTATGACTTACGACGTGGTTACATTACCACTAGCTGGTCTTTATGGAACAACTATTACTTGGGAATTAGTATCAGGTAACGCAGTTTTAGATGTTGATGGAACAACTTTAACTTACGGATATGATGCAGTAGCGTTTGACGTAGTGTTATTAGCAACTATCTCATTAGGAACTGAAGATCCAGTTACAAAACAATTCACAGTAGCAGTTACTCCAATTACAATTATTACAGACTTCTCAACAATCCCAGCAATCGCTGATGGAACACCTGTATTCGTACAAGGTGTTGTAACTGGTATTTCATTTGATGGAGCATTCCTTCAAGATGAAAATGGTAAAGGATTCTTCCTTTACAGACCAAACAACAAAGCAGCTTTAAAGATTGGTGATGAAGTATTATACAAAGGTAGTATCGGTTCATACTTAGGCGCTAAGCAACTTGCTGAAGCTGGAAGTCTTTATATGCTTTTAGTATCTGAAGACAATGAATTGATTTACAATGTAGTTACTGCAGATCAAATTGCAGCATTTGCAATGGGTGATGCAGGGGCATTATACAGTTACACAGGATTTACTTTCCAAGGATTCTTAACTGATACAAGACATATGGTTTTAGGCTATACAAAAGCTGATTTAACAACTGGAACAGTTACAGTTAGATTCTATGCTAACTGGGCAGATTTAGTGTGGGTTGCTCAAAACTTAGAAGTTGGCGATGCATTACCAGCTGTTGAGTTTATAGTTTATAACTATAGAGATGCTACTGTTCAATTAGACGTAGTACATATTCCTGCTATCGGTCAATCTATGGAAGATTTCGAAAACACAATTATTGATGCTTTAGCATATGAATATTCTCCAGTATATGTTCCTCATTTTGAAGTAAGAACATTAGATGGAAACGTATTACATGCTGAATACTTACAATCTGCATTATTAGCAGCTAATCCTGCTGATTTATATCAAGGTATCGTATTTGACTTAGCAAGATTCTTAGGCGCTTTATATCGCGTTGAAGGTTCAGTAGTAGCTATCGAATATGACGGTGTATTATTCACTTGGGATGATGAAAATGGTTTAATCGGTTCTAACTGGGTTAATACTTTAGATCAAACTTTAGTTAGCGTTATCGTTGCTGATTTTATGTTAGGTGAAATTGAAGACGGTATCGTTGTAACATTATTTGATGATGCAGATTTCGAATATGAGTTCGAACTAACATTCGAAGTTGAAATGGACCTAGATGCTGTAATCGAAGCAAACATTGAAGCTGCTTTAGTTTATGAGTATGATCCAGTATATGTACCTCATTTCGAAACTAGCGTTTATGCTGATCACGAATTAACTACAGTTTACTTAGAAGAAAATCTTAGCGTTGATTTACATGAAATTATGTGGGACATGGCAAGATTCTTAGGAGCTTTATACAGAGCTGAAGATTCAGTTGTAACAGCTTTAATCTACAAAGGTGTTGAATACACTTGGGATGAATCTGTTGGATTATTAGGCAGTAATTGGGTTTATGTAGATAATAGTGGTGAAGAACCAGTTACCATTACTTTAGTAAGTGTTATCGTAGCTGATTTCGGCGCTGAAGTAATTACTGATAC